>Ga0209489_100469_pt1 | contig 75536 bp, 26 predicted proteins | sample SiratrowhiteBW_FD_187527 | JGI IMG/M metagenome (GOLD analysis project Ga0209489, IMG submission 187527) | Root nodule microbial communities of legume samples collected from California, USA - Siratro white BW (SPAdes) (version 2) | ecosystem: Host-associated > Plants > Roots > Nodule | place...
ATATATATATATATATATATATATTGCAATTTCTTTGAAACAATGTATTGCATTTTAGAAGATATAAACTTTAATTTTATTGAATTAAATTGTTTTGAGGGTATATATTTGATCATCATGCTCATCTTTCATATTCTTTTACTATTTATTTTTTGTCACTTGAGAATATCTCACTGTCAATTTTGAGTATTCAAGATTATAAATTTTTATTAGGTAATTTTAAAAAAATTATTTTCTATTTTCTTTATGATTTTTAATTTTATTCCTTTTGAAGAATTCTTCTTTCGTTATACATATTTTCGTTGTCTTGTACAATTCATTTGATATTTACCAATTTCACTCAAATTCTTGAGATATTTTTCCTCTCAATATTTGCAAACCAATATATATTATAATTGTAATGAAATTTAACTTATGTATAATTATGTACAATTTTATATAATTACAAATTTAAATTATGTATAATTATATACAAATTTATATAATTACTTAATATTTATGCAGTTGTTATTATTTAGTACTTGATTTTAAGATTGATGAAATTATATTTCTTCTTTGAAATTAAAGAAAAGAAGGCATGTTTCCTTTTAATATTGAACACTTGTTAATATGATATTATTTTTGTGATTTTTTTTTTTCAAAAAAATTAACTAATAGTTTTTGTGAAGATTTAGTTAAGGAGATAAATTTTAGCACGATTTGTTTATTCTATGACAAGTTTACCTTTAGCAGTTAGCAAGTAGTGAGTATTTATCGTTCTCTCAAGTAACTATGCACTACATGATAATAACTACAACTAATAACTAATTTAAACAAAAAAAAAAAATATTTTCATTAATTGTGTTGATATTCAAGAAATTAAAACTATGCAAAAATAATTAAAATTCTTTTTAGAATTTTATCAAACAGTTAGAATGTAAAATAGATTAAAAATGATATGTCAGTGGCCTTGCTGCCAATTTTTTATCTGCCTTCATAGCATTGTGCTTGATTCATGGTGTTGGGCTTAATTTGGGTGGCTTCATGATAATTTTTTAAAAATTCAAACTTTGACCTTTCCTCTTTTATGGATTTCATGACCAAGTAGCTCCTGTTCAATTGTTAGAAAAAAAGTAATGAAGATTAGTGGTATAATTAGGTGATAGTAACCAATATCTAAATATTTACAAAAAAAGATTTAAAAAAAGACGATGTAGGTTAAAAGCTAAAAAATAATTGATTTTATTAATATAAGATGACTAAATATATTGATAAAAATTAATATTATTTGCAAACAAAAAAATTTTACCATCAATAAGCTAAAGCAAAGACATATAAAAGATTATAACATCATTTTTAACTCGAGACCTTAAGGGTTCAATGTTTGTGGTTATGTTATCTTTATATATTACTCAATTTTTTCTATTTATACTTAGATTTTCAACTTATAAATTTCTAACAAATTTCATACTGAACATATCAATTTTTACTTCAGAATATATATATATATATATATATATATATATATATATATATATATATATATAATTGACAGAAAATCTAATAATTGTTCACTGTAAGTTAGTGTTAGGTAATAATCTTTTTAATTCTCTTAACAAGTTAAAAATTACTGTGCTTCTTGGATGAATTAGTTCAAAATTGATGTGTTGCATAAAAATTATAAATATATTTTTTCTAACACATTCTTTTGTGTTCCTTTCTCAATCTTGAGTAAGATAATTTGGTTACATAAGACAGCTTTGCGCTGTGTTAAAGTGGTGGTCCGTCAACAAGAGGTGATATATCTATGAGTGTCTTCCTACAATTTAATTTGACAGAATTGATTTTGATGAAATTGATTTTAATAATCTAATATATTTTTCATAAAAATAATAATTTAATTTTAAATTTGAAAAAGTGTACGATGACAAATTCGCATGCTTACATTAGTTTTCCCAAAGTTAAGATGACAACAAAAGTATAGTAGACAAAGAAGGTATGCACTTAGAAGGTTGGAGTCTTGGATGAACTAAATATGATAACGAGTTATTAATAGCTCTTTTCTTTAAGGGAGACAAGAAACCATCTATGTTTTTCAGAAGAAATTACAAAGCAAATCCCCTAGTTTAAGTAAAGTGATATATTTAGTGTAAACAAATGTTTTTAAGAACCATAATTATTGAACTAGTAAAAAAAAAAACTGTTTAATGTAGGATTCACTAATTCGATCACGGTTAAATTTTAATTCTTATAATTAATTATAGTTAGTCGAATTAATTAATATAATCAAAGTAACAAAAGAAATATTTTAAATATATATATATATATATATATATATATATATATTATTTTAACTTTTTTATTTAATAATAGTTATATTTTTATTAAAAATAATTATGATTTATTAATAACTTATATTTTATTTTCTATATATTGATTTTATTAATATAACACTGAATTATCATAAAATATATTTTTCCATATATCAGAGATTTTATTCCAAAAGATAAAAATAATAAAAAATGTTATATATTTTTATAATTAATACTTGAGTGTATTAGAATTATATATAATATACAAAAATTAATAATTACTCATTCTTTACCAAAAACATAAATTATATCTGTCGCAATTAATTATAACAATGGTAACACATACTTATTAAAGTTCTTTAACCCATATAAAGTGTAGGTTGAATGAGATAACTAGTGGAATAATTCAAATAGATTAGAGTGATTTTATTTTACAATTAAATCAAATTTAACCTAACTCGAACCGATCAAATATCCTATGAATATCTCAAATAGATCAGAATGAGTTTATTTTTACAATTGAATCAATTTTAACCTAACTTGAACCAATCAAATATCCTACGAGTTTAGTAACAGATTCTGTATGCTAAATTCTAGATCACATTTAATTAAACAAGATTTAGTTTTATTATAAAAATAGTTATTTTTGACATTTTAGTTATTTCTTATTTTTAATTTAATTTAGTTTTAATATTTAATTTATAGCTGGAAATTTTTGTTTAGTTTTATTTACCATGATTACATACTTTATTTTTTTAGCATTTAAATAAATGTGACAATGAATGTTTGTAAATTAGAAATTTTGAAAAAAAAAATATATATTTTAGAACTTGCGACCAAGTTGACTCAATTTGATTAAAAGGAGATTGAGTTAGATTATGTCTAAAAACAAAATGTGAAAATCGGGTTTATAGCAACCATTTTTTTTTCACTGGATTATGAGTTTTAAATCTAACTCAATTAAACCTGTAATCATCTCTACACACCCTTTGAGATGAGTATGTTATGTTCTAACCCATAATATTAATGTTCATAAGAGTTTTATTAAAATGCACTGTGTAAATTCTTTTATATCATTAAATACAAAAAAAAAAAAATAGTTCGTGTAAATTAAATTTGTTAACTTTTATAAAAGTTAATAAGGTTATATTTGAAATAAATTTGATTGTTTGAATTTATATACTTCTGAAAATTATAAAATGTCTCCAAATGAGAGTTATTTCTATGAGTTATTTATTAATAAAAATAATAAATCAATTGGAGTTCCATAAATATGATTTATTTAAAATTAAAAATAATCATTTATATAAAAAACTCTTTCTAAATTTGAGCAATTGATATTTGTGAAATTTATATTGAAATATGATTTTTCATATAATGAACTTATTATTTTTGAATGAAAATATTTCATATTTGACAAGGTCAATAATTTATTATTAGTTTATTTGACTAATTTATAAATTATTTTGATGAAAATAAACATATTTAATAAGTATTTTAAAAAAGAATTATTTATAAGTTATAAACTACTTGAGTTACTTTCTACCTTAGCTTATAACTCGCGAGTTTAACAACTTTCAATAAGCTTACAAGCTACTTTTGGAGAAGAGAGACATGAAGACTTTTTAGATTTTTCTCTCTTTACTTATTTATCTTAAATTATAAGTTGTGCACATTTCTCTTTGTCCCTTTTACTGTAAAATATGAAGCAATGATTTTTCGTTGTATAAAATAGCATTATCAGTAAGCAAATGAAACATGGTCCCCAAAACACACGAAGTTGTTTATTTCATCTGTTGGATCCCGAACATGCAGAACACAACTAGTGAAAATAACAATTATTGAGGGGCTAATTCACAAGATTGTATGTGAAATGACATTATTGAATCACACAAACAGCTCCCAAGAAACTGTTATTTATTGACATGGACAATAACTTCAAACTTTCGAGGAGATTCATGAGTTCTTCAGCTCAGCATTTCCAGCAAGAAACCGCCACAATAGGCTTCGATTTCCACCCAAGAACCAAACACCCTTTCTCTTCCGCCACCGTGTACCCCTCATACACCTTGCTATTAAGAACCAGCCACTGCTTCGCCTGAGCCACCATCTTAATCGGCGCCGCCTGAAACCCCGCCCTGCTCATCCTCCGCCGCCACTGATCCACTCTCTCGTGCCTCTCCATCCTCAACGGCCCCTCACGGCTCACTATGTTCTTTATCTCCTCAGCGAAATAAAATTGCTCCATCTTCGCTCTCTTCGTGTCATACTTTGGCAACATAACATCCAAGGAGTCGAATATAGCAGAATAATAGTGCAACGATTCCATGAACCTCCCCAGAAAAAAGGGTCCGTTATGACTCGAGTCCTGCTCCATCATCACCAACACTTTCGGCCCAAGCCCGTGAATCATCTGCAGCACCGAATTCAAAGCCCCTCGGCTTTCCTTCACCACGCAGTGCAGCTGCAGAATGCTGTTCACAGCAAGAACCTCTTCTTCCCTCACTTCTATATCCTTCGGTTCCAAACTTTCCAAATTCTTTTTCACCACAGAGAACTCGAAGTTGATCCCCAAATTAGTTGCATATACCGAGAGTTCGTCTCCAATGGATTGAAGTCTGTCGCAGAGTCCCACCGCCGTGATTCGCAGATGTCGAACACGTTCGTCGCCGGCGCGATTGGCGAGACTCTGCATCAGTCCCCTCCATTGGTTTCCATGTCGTAAACCTAGAGTCATGCCGAGATCCACGACATGAACAAAACTCTCACCCACAAAGGCTTCCAATACTATGGAATTTGTAACAAAGTGCCCGAACTGAATGTGTGGACACAGCTCGTAAACCAACCTGAATGCTTCCTCCATTTCTTCCGAGGCTGCGTCCATGATGTTCATCATGGGTGGCATCGGGCTCACGGGACCGGTGGGCTGAATCAGATTCAGCCGCTCCGTTAGGCCTTGAACAAAACAAGAAGCAACTCTTTGGAACGAGGATCCGAATACTAAAGCGTTGGCTTTGAGCTCTGATAGTAATATTGAAGCGTGCGATTTATCTCGACAAGCCACTGCTTCTGCACATGCTATTAGAAGCTGAACCAGCCTCACTCCGTCGTGACAACCATCTTCTTCAGCCCCACCACCTTCTGAACTGTTTGTATCTTCTGGTGCCGCTTCTTCTGGTTCCGCCGCCAGATATCTTTGCGTGTAAGTCCGTATGTGATCTCTGAAATGAAGCTTTGGTATGCTATCCCTATTCCTATGGCTATTGTTGGTGCTGGTGTTGAGGAAACTATGGGAATTGTTGATCAAATTTCCTAACCAATCAACGGGGATTCCCACCGTTCTCTTCACCCTTTTGTTATCCCTTACGGTTCCCTCCCAAAAGGGGAGAACTAAGGTAGAACTGTTACTCTCGGAAATAGGTTGATGGCGAAAATAGGGATAGTGATCGGTTGCGCATGCCCACATATCAAACAAGTACGATAGATTTTCACCATCGATTTCTCCGTTGAAGGCACTATAAAGAGGAGGGGCCATTTATGCAACCTTTTTCTCTCTTTTTTCTTCTTCTAAAGATATTCAACAACGCTCTGAAAGAACCTCCCTTCAAATCATGCCTATATATACAACCAGCGATGACGTCGCTTCTGCGTTAGTTTCCTAGTAGACGTGAAATTCAATGCTTTTCATTAGATTCGTAAGAAAATATTCTATTGCCCTGTTTAAATTCAGCATAGATGAATTAGATATCTCCTAAGCATGGTCTCTCCAAGGATTTTGGAATTTCGTGAACGGTTTTACACTTATTGGTCCCCACACCATACTTTATTCCCTCATTAAATTTTCATTATCCATTTCGTCGCTGTCTATGTTGTCCCATTCAGCACAAAACTATGTGGTTGTATTTAGTGTAGTAGTGTGAATTGAGCCAAATGTGAAGAAAATTTTCTATCTGCGGCTGCCGCAGTTATTCTCAACTCAACCTACCACTGCTTCAGAACTTCAGGCTCATCGTTCTTCTCAATCTGCATTATACAAAACACCATTCTTCATAGAAGGGATGGCTCTGCTTAGAGAAAGGTTTAATTTTCAAACTCGTTGAATCTTTACAAGTGCAAATTTCATCTTCCACGTTTACCATGACCGATGAAAAAAATGGGACGTGAAATTTTTGGAACTAAATCCAACTTATTTACGTCGGATCTAAGGTTTCCGTCGAACCACATAGAATCCGACCCTAAAGTTTGAATTCTAAATTTTAAACCGTTATTGATCCTCTGTGAAAGTTTCTGGTACAAAGTTTTTTTTTTTTTTTTTTTTTTTTTTTTTTTCTTGAACAAGACTTGTTAAAGAGGTTTTTAAATTTAAGCACCAATTATTACAAAGTTTTATTGAGGTTTAAATTCCCCCAAAGTAAAAAATGATGTTTGTATAAATAGTTTTTTTAGAAAACTTTGTTTTGAAAACCACACATCTCCTGACTATTGACTTGATATAACCTAAATACTAATTATTGACTTGATATATTATACGTGTAGGTAAGGGTAAAACTGAGACCTTTTTTTAAAAAAATATTTAGGATATTTTGTTATAAAATAATATAATTAGATTTTAAGTATATAAATTTAAAATTTTGTATAAGGGAGATTTGGTGTGACAATGGTTGTAGTGGCGAGCGATGGTGGGAGACCATCGACAGTGGTTGTGGTGGCGAGCGATGGTGGGAGACCATCGACAGTGGCACCATCGGCAACGACAGCAGCAACGGCAACAGCAGTGACGAGATTCAAGAGATCTAAAATTCTAACTCACTACTTCTCAACCCTAGATAGAATATGTTGGACAGTATTCTAGATAAAACCTCAAGCATGTAAACTTTAAAAATGACTCTCAGTGCCACTCTGAAATATTTTTTACATGATTGTCACGTAAGATTGTAAAATGAATACATGTCACGTCTGGTTGTAAAAGTAAAACTAACTAAAACTAACTATAGTTTTTACATAAAAGTTATCGTTGTTATTAAAATTGAAATCAAACTAAAAAAACTCCATCGTTCATATTGAAACATGATCCTAAATTTACTACAAATGAATCGAAAGAACTGTGATTTGAATGAACCGGAACCCAGAGAACCGGTTTAACCAATTGTATTTTGAAACAGTGGTTTCAGAGAAGATGAAAGCACTTGGGAAGAGGCCGAGTGAAGTGAGAATAATCAAGGGAAAGTGGCAACGGGTCTTTCATGAGTTTAATCTTCTCTCTTCATCTTTTTATTTAAATATATTTTTTAATTATCCAAAATGGGATACTATTTATTCTTTTATTCATTTAATGAAATAAAATCTAAACAAATTCTTAGGTAAAATTTATTTGAATCATAATTAGGTAAAGATACAAAAATAAAAAGTATAAATTTCTTGAGGTCTCCTAAAATTGTTTAGTGTTGAAGTAAAACTGATTATATGAAAAATGGTTTAACAAACTCTTATAAAGAATTCCTATTAACCAATAACATCTCCAAACACCAATATTTTTTACTCCTCTCCCACATTCTCTACTCAAAGATGCAATAATTCCAATATCAATCAAAATTTACAATTAAACATTGCTAGTTTGGTTCCCCACACTCTTCCAATGCATTTGCTATCAATGAAATGTTGCCGAGGAGTGAAATGACGTCATTGATAACAAGTGTTGAATAAATTTTTTTCGTTATGTTCTAAATAGATTGTTACTTTTTGACAAAGACCTTAAGGAGAGATATTATAAACATCACAAATTGTTAAATACTAAAGTCAATTGTAGACTATTGTTATTAAGTATTATTTTGACTCTTAAGAGCAAATAAATTACCAAAATATTATCCTTTTAAATAACATGAAAGTTAAGAAAAGAAATTAATACACTTTAAATAAAATAAAGTCATCCAATTAAATTCATATGTTTTACACGTAAATGTCATCAAATTGCATACACTAAAATTCCAATTCACAAAATTGAAAAACTATAAAATAAAAGTTTTTAATTGAAAGATTAAAAAAATAGTACTCCCAACTTAAAGACTAAAATTATATTTAAATTCATATATAACTTCTTATAGTTTTTGAACATATGATGCACAAAAAATAGAATACCTCAATTTCAGACTTAAAAGGCTGATTTATTTTGCTTATCATTTGAGAAGAAAACATGTGACTCTTGATGCTGCCTATTTTTGCTACGTGGATCATAAGCTAGACATAGGAGAGAACTAGCAATTCAATTATATTATGCTATTTTTTATTTAATAAGATATGATACACTACATTAAATTAGAACTTAAAATAATATCATATATGGTATTAACTTCAGTTTTATTACTTTCTAATTAACATTGAATCACTGAATATAAAATGAGTATATCAGTCTATTGGATCACTGATCTAGTTTTAAAACATATAAAACTATGAAACAAGTATAATAAATGCTGAATTTTTTTAAAGAGTACACTTTAAAACATGTTTAAATTCTTAAATTATGTTTGAATGTACTTAAAAATTTCATATAACTTAAGAATGACATTGTAAGGTGTAGTAAAAATTTGTTAAATAAGTCCATCATAATTTTAACATAGTATTCTTAAAAAAGAAACTGCTTAAAGACTGAATTGCCGGCTTTAAACCCAACAAACGACAGAGAGAAAGAACAAACAAATTAAGGAACAAAACATGGGTTAAAATGAGTCCCATACGTTGCTTAATGTAACTTTATATTCTAATTCCACGGTGCGTCTAATTATTTAATCTGAATTATTAGTATTTATTGTTCCTAAAACTCTAATACTTTTTCCCCTCTTGTTTTTCTTAGACGAAGCGAAACTCTTGGTCGATGTTGCCACCATGAATATTCTATTCTATTATCCAAATGCTTCAAACGATAATATTTATTAAAAACGGAAGAAAAACAGCTATTTATTAAACATGAAATTAGTTACATAATTTTGTCTCTATACATCTGTAATGTATTATTTATGTAGCACATTTTAAAATTCATCTCGTACATTTACGAGACAATATCCATGTTTAATATAACAAACCTTTTTCCTAATTTTATTTTCCTAACAAATTTTAACCTCTAAAAGGGAATGCATTAGAAAAAGTGTGTTACATAATAATATTCTTAACGCTCATCGTTATATAATTAATGTTAATGTTCAAACCAAAGCACCATGGAATCATGGATAAAGAACTTTTTGTATGGAAAGAATCTTCGTCTTTCAGTGTCAAAGAATCTAGCCCTAGACCTGTCATCTCATATATATATATATATATATATATATATATATATATATATATATATATATATATATATAGTATTGTGAATCTTGTTTGTAAGCAATGATGTAAGCAACGCCTTAATTTATAAAGAAGGATACATATAAAATAGACAGAAATTTTTCTTGGACATCTGTAAACAAAAGAGAAAAATTATATATGTAGAAGGTACATTATCCAATAAATAACGAGATAGACATAAATTAAGGATGTCAAGTGTTTAGGTGTCAAAAAGTAATAAAAAAAATAGAAACCCTTCTTGATGAAAACAAAATAAATTTTCTTTTGCTATTTATGAATGAAATTATCTAAGGAAATATGAAAAAAGAAAAACAATAGCAACTCTTTGGTGTTTAGTTTTTCACCCGACATACTTTAACTCAATTAATTATAGAAAATTTCATTTTTCTCTATAAACATCTATTCAAACCGATATTAATAAAAAGGCCAAAAATAATTTTTATTTTAATAAAGGGAAAAATACTGAAAACAATAATATATGGATTAATTTTTGCCGGCTGTTTATATTTGCAGTCATAGATACAAAAACATGTTGATAAACTACCAACTATAAGAAGACTAAATCAATCGATATACATAGAATTTAACATTGAAAATAAATATGTTACTCTTCATAACTAGTATTAGATATGAAAGCTAAGGGAATATATATATATATATATATATATATATATATATATATATATATATTTGACTACATCATAAGGAGTCTGGTTTTCTTGTTTCAGTTGCATCGTATCTCTATCCTTTGTTCGCAATCAGCATTTCTTAGCATGGTAACTTAGCATATGTCATACAAAAACAGTTATTTTAAAGAAAAATTAGAGATATATCTATTTACTTTTAATTTTCATGAGTTAAAAGTACAATATATTTCTTGTTAAATTAAAAATAAACAAATTAACATTTATTAATTAAACACCAATCTTTTTTATTTTCTGCATGATAAAAGACATCAATATCTTTACCCTCTTTTGTTTTCTTTCTAGTATTGATACTAGGTTTTCCCTAATTACATTTAATCCTCAGGATTTGATTCTTACGTAATGCTATCAAGGATAATTAGTTTTTCACATTTGTAAATGAGTGTGAAATTTCTTGTGGAGTTTTCTTTTTCAGCAAATTTTTCCTTGCAAAAAATTGTGAGAAATCTTCTTGTGAATTTAAATTTCGAAAGTAATTTCTGTATATGTTAAACTTATAAGAAATTTTGCTAGTAATTTTTTATGGATTTTGAATTCTCGAGTAATTATTTTGCAAATTTAAAATCTATAAGAAAATTACCTGCAATTTTTTGTATTTTTTTTAATATTTTTTTGTTTGTTAATATTATTCATATTATTTAATTTGTTTCTTTTTCAGATAATATGTTTTTCCGGAAAAGCCAAACATTTTTTTATTAAAAACCTTTAAGACATTTAATACAACTCCATAGACGTTTGAATCTTTTGGGTGTAAGTTTCAGTTTTTGCTTAATTAGAATTTCACACCTTCATAAAATTATGCACATAAAATTAGAGTATAAACCTCTCAATAAACATTACCCAAGATATTTCAACCCATCGTTTTAAAGTTCAGTTTGAATGTTAGAAGTAACTCGTGTCATGTAGTGGGATGTGGGAGTGGAAGAATCAGATCACGTCAAGGAGAAAGTGAGGAAATTCTTTGAGAAAATATTTAGTCAACAGGATCAACATAAATTGGATGGAGTAATTTTAAGCAAATTTCTAGAAGGAAAGTGATATGTTGACAAACAAGTTTGTTTATAAAGAAATAATATAGGAGTGTAGTAACAGTAAAGTTTGCATTTACTTATAAATTATTGAAAGTTTTTTTAGTCTATATAAGATCTCCAACACACTCTTCTTATACTAAAACTCTCTAACTCATACGTGTAACTATATATTAAGGGTGATCCAATAACGAATGACTCGATAGGTCCAACAACCTTATCAAGACAAGTTCTATATCATCTTAAGAAGTCAACTTTAAGCCTAACTAAATCTTATAAAATTGGCTTGTAAGTTGAGGTTTACATCCATTTATAAATTATTGAAAAACTTTTATCTCTACTTGCTGTAGAATTTTCTATGGTACCAACTCTTTACTCATTTTTCTAATTTCAAAGATTGATTACCGACAAAAGTTAGAAGACTTCAAGTCTATTTTACTAATGATATGTTGTATAAAATCTTAGTAAAGAGGATGAAGAAGATGTGGTCACAAATCATTGGCCTGGCCTTTAAGGAATTTACAAAATAGTGTATTGGTGAGATGGAAGTTAGGAGGAAAATAAATATTTGATCTTTAAAAGTAAAACATGAGAAAATGTATGAAATTTGTGGATCTAGTAAAAAAAAATAATAACGTGTAAGAAATGAAACTCACAAATTTGATTCTCCAACAAAATCTTCTTCAAAATAAGAAAAAATTTAATTTTGATGAATGAAAGCTCAACAAATGATTTCAAGATTTAAAAAGTTATTCTTGCAAGTGGATCATTTTTATTATAATAACAAAGAGTACCATGATCAATATTATATTCTTCTAACAGAATTATTAAATACTTTGAACTTGTATTTGAACTAAGTTAAATTCTTTATAAACAATTTTGGGACTAATGGAATGGATAAGAAACTGATTGAAAGGTACGAATATAAGTTAACAAGAAGTTGCTCATCATGTCTTTTATTCACATAGGAATATCAGTAGTGACAAAATCCAATAAGGAAAAAATATATGGAAAATAGTCATTGCTATAAATTCCAAAAAATTATCAGCTTGGAAACACAAAGAAGTATTGTCTTTAGACAAAGAGAATATGTCTTATAGTTTCTCAACCTTTGTTGTTTTTGTCTTTTTTTAAGGTGTCAAAAGTTGTCAGGAAGATTGTAAGCATCTAAAGTGAGTTTTTTTGGGACAACGAGCATAGAAAAATATATATTGGGTGAGTTTGAATATGATGTGTCGTCTGAACAGCCAAAGTGGATTAGAAATTAAACATATAAGATTTTTGAAAAGATGGTCTTCAAGCAAGTGAAATTTGTTTCATCAAACTAAGATGGTTTCTTTGACATCATGAAATAATCGAAATTAGGTACATGATCTAAAGTAGTGTACGAGCTTGTTTGAATATGAGAGAAGACATTATGTAGAGAAGGTGCAAGAACTATCAAATGTGAGGCTAGAGAAGCAATTAAGAAGTGGATTTGGAGGGAACTACATAATAAATTTTGCATGCAAGACGTTGTATTGACAGCAGAGAGGAAGCCAACAACAAGAAGATTTACTGAATTTGACTTGAAAAAAAGCTCCACCAAAATTATCTTGTGAGTGCTTATGGATAGGTTTCATATTTATGGTACATGCAAGGACGTAGATGGCACATGGAGTATGAGATCAGCAAAAGATGGAGTAATGAAATACTCTTGTGGTGTGCTTGGAAACATAGGAAGTAATGTGTTCTAGAGAGGAGTCATGTGATTAAACATAGAGAGTAATGTGCTTGCAAAGCGTAGGATAAACGGAAGGTGTAGAAATGAGAATGTGCAAAACATGGAAATGGATGAACAGTGTAGGGGTGGGGATGAAGGGCAACCTGGGGGTTTAAATTTTTAACATTGGACTATTTTTGTTTTTTCAATTTTACTATGGAGGTGCAGGGTGATATTATGGAGGTGCAGGAAGAAGGCGTATTAAGACACCTTAATACGTGGCCCCGAGCCTATAAGACAGGTCCAAACAAACCTATACCAACATACAAAGAAAGGTAATGTGATGCTGACGTAAGATTTATTTATCTTATTCGGATGATTCACTAACTTGACCGAAGACCTGCAGAAATCGAGTAATTGCATGGTTAACCAATCTTATAATAACACTATATTTCATATTATAACTTAATATTTAGTGTCATATAATTAAGGATAGGTACCCTTATACTTTGCTACCCTCTTTTGTGAAGAATTATTTCTGGTAAAGAAATAAGTCGGTATCATAATTAAAATAAATAATATCTAAAATTAATATAATAATTAAATAATTAATTTACAAAAAATAATTTAAAGAAATTCTTGTTAAAGATATTTATTCCTTTCATTTACGTACTCATTTTATTTCTAGAGATAATTGAATTTAATTTCAACTTTCACTTAGCATGACAAGCTAGTTTATATTTTTCAAATGAAAGAAAGTAAATTAAATATATATTATACATAGTTTATCTTATCAGTTTTTATTCATTGTGAATCTATTTACACAACACCTCCACGTACTTAGAATCTATTACCACGCTCTACATAATACTCCTACAAGTCAGTGATCAAAATAAAATTATCAATTAAGACTAATAATAAGCTTTAATATCAGTTTGTTGTCCTTCTAGTGATGAACCTAGCACAAAGAACAGCAAAAGATATAATATTATATTAATTCCGAATAAAAACAATAGATAACAAACAACATACAAAAATAATTAGTTCTATAGGGTTGGACATCCATCAAATAAACTTCTTGAACATATTTATAAAAATGCACTTGACATATATTACAATGATAATATCATGTGTGACTTTTGTTATTATGCTAAACAATATAGATTTTTTTTTCCTAAAAAGTGTTAATATATCTACTAGAGTGTTTGATGTTATTCACATTGATATGATGACCGTTAAATGTTCCTTCTGAACATGATTCTCATTACTTTTTATTATTGTTGATGATTATACAAAACTTACTTAGATTTATTTAATAAAAACCAAAAAAGAAATTAAACTTCTTCATAATTTTATTACATACATTTAACATAAGATTAACGAAAATATTAAAATAATTAGAACTGATACAATGAAAGAGTTTTTGAATATAAAGAATTTTATAAGAAAGTAGAAATAATCAATGGTTAGGAAAAATCATTGACATATACTTAATGTTACATCTTCTAAAATGTTTGGTTGCATCCTTTCAGTACTACCATTCAAAACAATCGAACCACACCTTATGCTAAAGCTAGAAATGCATCTTTCTTGGTTTTAAATCGGGTATCAAACGAATCATGTTAAAAAGTTATAAACTTGTCACTACCACACCACAAAAAATCACTGTAGTGAAAGGGGAAGGGACGAACACGAAAAAAGGAGACAGAGATATTAGCTAAGGGAAGACAAACCAAGACAGCGTGAGAAAACAAATTTAGGTTTTTCCTAGGTTTCCGCAAGAGAGAGCAAACCATAGAGTGAAAGTGCATAATTAACAAAGTGACCATCAAAAAAGCAAACAATTTGGTGATTTGTGCTACAAGGGCGAAAGAACAATTGAGGTTGCATATTATAAAGCGAGACAGAGGATTGCACGAGGTCTGGTTCGTGTTAGAATTTTTTCATGCAAAAGTGAAATTGAGAGTGAAAATGCAAAGGACAAACTACAAGAGAGTTTGTTTTACTATAGATAAACATTGGTAGATTGGCATTGTACTAAAAAAAAAGTTCAGGCTACTTCATTTTGGGTCCTTTCGGACAAGTGAAGATGAAGAACCTACGAAACAAAAATCACAATATGATAGTTTGGTGGATATTACTTTAGAAAGGACTAACGGAAAGTGTTGAGGGCGTCAACATTATTCTGGTCATGTGGCCTAAAAAAAACATAAAAAAAAAATCTATTTCTTATATCTATAGAACACTTTTTATAACTTTTTTTAATTTGTCACTCACTTTAAAATTGGTTAATTATTTTTTTTTATAGCAGACTAATAATCACCCCTGTCGGAGGTATGAATCAAAGAACATGTATAGAGAACCAAAGCTAAAGTAAATTTACATTCAAAACAAATAACTACAATAGATTAACCTAAAATGTAATGTCTTAATTTTTTTGTTTATTTTAGTTTAACAATAGAAAAATAATATTTTCCTTATTTTTGTCTAAGATATATTGTATAAATTACAAATAATTAAATTTATTACGCATTTTTAAATAAACTTATACAACTGCATCATAGGAATTATATTTGAAGTGAATTTTGTGAGGTGAAATCTTTTACTCATGTCGAGATTATCTAACTTATTTAAAATTATATATTGAAAGGTAACTTGTAATATGAAATTATATTTTTTAATAGAAAAAAATAATATAAATATGAATACTTTACATGTGTATCAATCTTATTACAAGAAGAAAAAATTCCTCACATCTACAAATGCATTAGAGAGCATGTAAAAACTAACTTAAAATTATAAAACACAATGACTCATAATATTTTTCATATCATATGAAATCCTTTCATAATTAATCCTTGAATGTCCATTTATAATAGTTGTGCCTGTTTACTTGCAGCCACAACTCAATCTAGGTCAGAACTCTTAAAATAAATATTTCTAACAATGTAACGGACATAAGATTCAATCAGAATAAGTCAAATGAACTCTCTTTATTCTATGTTTTAACCTGTGTCAATCACTAATCTGAGCTAGGCTAAAGATCTTCATACTATCCACAACCCCGTTTCTAAAAAGAATCATTTTATTTTTATAAATCCGTGTCTCAGTCATAATAGCCACCCATAATATTTTTCATAATTGATTACCTTTTGTGGTTAACATCATAGTTGAAAATGATGATAATAAGCAAAATGGACTCATGTCTAACAGAGAGTATCCCAACACATCTCTTACAAGCATCCCACACTTCCTTTCTCATTACGCAATTGATAAAAAGATGTTGAAGTGTCTCATTCACCCTCTCTTACACAACAGACAGAGGTACCTTTTTAAAAATAACTCCTTTAAAGATATTGATAATAAAGGAAAATCTATCTAACAAAACTTTCAAAACACACATTAATACTAAAGACACCACTTTTAAAGTCCAATACTGCTAATAATAATGATGAATAAGGAATGGTTTGATAAAGTAATAATCTTATAAGGATAAATTTTAATATAATCTTAAAAAAAATAAACTTAATTCAACTTTAAAAAAACCAAATTAAAAGTTTGTTTCATTTATAAATTATTAAAATATCTTAATTTTTAAAAGTTAAATTCGCAATCATAAGGTACAGGATGTTTCCATTTAAATATACATTGCTTTTTAATATACCTTGATACTACTCAAACAAATCCACTCAATAATTCCTTTTCATTTAGTAAAAAGGTGTTGTCCCACACATGCATGATATATCCCATCCAATAAATGCTACTAAACTTACCATATGACTATTTTTTTTTTCTTTTTTTTTTTAATCTGCAATACAAGATGCGATACCGTGTGCTACTGACACAAACTCCAACCATTTCTTTGTTGTTTGAAATTGAAATTAAAAATATTTAAAATAAGTTTGAATATTTTTTAAATCCTATAAACAGGATAGTATTTACTTTTAATCATTAAAAAATAAATCTTCGTTGTTTAGTCTTTTATGAAATGTACTATGTATATAATTCTTATTTTCATAAATTAAACAAAAACAGACACATCTTTATAAGCACTTAGAGGACAAAAGAGAGATAATTTATTTTCAAGAGATTAAAGATAAACTTTATCTTATTTTCTGAGACTAAATTCATGTTCAATTCCTTAAAACATCTCAAACTATGTGAAGTGGAACAAAAAAATTATACTTGAAAGAGGACATCTTGACTGGTACTTCAGAAACTTACTAATATATTGAACCATGGTACACTTACAGAAAAGAATGAAGACATAAAAGCTATATATTAATTGTTTCATAAATCTACTAATTAACTGAAAAAGCCTTGCAGGTTATAAACATGATACAAAGAGATAGGAAGGTAGAGTGGAAAGAATAAGGAAGAACTGAACTTATCTATAAATTTCTATTTGATAAGATAGAGAAAGAGAAGAAGGAATAAATTGAAAGTGACATTTAGGCGTAGGAAGGGGCACAAGCTATGCAAGCAAGAAAGAGAATGGCAGAAGAAGCACCATCCTCTTCCAGATTGGAGCTGCTCCTCTTGAACTTGCTAGCTTTTCCTTTGTTGCACTGAATTTGCAGCAGCTGTTGCTGATTCTGCCCTTGTGCTTGCACTTGCTTGTTCTTCTTCATTGCTTCTTCCACTTTAGACACCATACTTTTTTCTTCAGTGAGGCTAAAGCAAATTGGAATAGAAAATTAGGAGGCAAGAGAGAGAATATTGTGCATGGAGACAGCCCTACATGCACCTCCCCTTTTATAGACTTTTCTGGAACCAAAATGCCCTTGGTAATAATAATACAATGTATATTTGCCAGTTTTCACTTACTTCAAGTGGTATAAGATAGGGCCCTATTAAAAATGAGACACCCCAACCAAGAAATGTGTTTTGAATGTATCCAAGTTGTAAACTTGGAATGAAATAGTACCATTGATAAATGACAACTACACATAGCATACCATTTTCAAAGACAGATCCCCAATTTTCACTGTTATGCCAATGTTTGATGGTAAATTTCCTAATCTACATTGTCTAATAGAAAAATAAAATGACACCTAAGCTGAAAGAAATGATTCACAAAACAAGACATAAAATGAGAGTTTTGAAAGAAGAGAAAAACAAAAAATAGGTGTATAGTGATTGCATAATTACAAATTACAATGATCAATGGGATTATGTGCAATTGCCAGACTAGAACTTAAACTAGGGTTGTCCTTATCATATTATTGACATTTAAGAAGAAATAGTAATCATCATAATTGAAACAGCATGTGCATAAAAAAGGGCATGATCATCCGGTTTGAGCGTTGGATTATTGATGATGTAGAATCAAATTAGTAATAAGAACGATGTTTTATAGTTCATAATTGAAATCAATGATTACACACAAAAGCTCATACGAAGTTGTCATAAAAAAAAAAACATGTATACAATTCAAATCATGGCAGAAATTCTATCACTTCAATGAAGTCCAATTATAAGGGATATATAATATGAAAGAGGTCACCATTTTCTTTTATATAATTTGAGAGTATCTACAATTTCTATTAAATATCTAAGTGATTTCTGTCCTCATTTAAGGATAAAGTTAGGTCTGAGTTGGATTCTTGGAGAAAATAGTTTTTTTATTAGACCAAAATAAAATTACATTTTCAATGGCTCTACAATTTTATTTGTGTAGAGTTGAGGTTTTGAAGTGTAGGGTTGTTTAGTGGGGTATTGATCATGTGAGCATGTGCCCAAGTTCTTGTCCTCTTCTACTCTCATGTACTTTCTTTGGACCCATTGGTTTTCTTTGTAACTAATAATAACAACAACAATAAGTAGCCGTGGTATGCGGATTTTGTTATGCCCCACTTCTATTTTAGTCACCTAATGACCCAAAATAATCATTAATAGCCATATACTAAAGCTTGTCTGTGATGACAAAACATGTTACGCATCTCTAGCTCGGTTCATGAATTTACCACTGCAACTATGCCCCTACATCTCCTCTTCATTTCACATGTTATCGACTGAACTCCACGTGACCCTTTTGTTTTCCACCAACCATGACTCATAATTAATGTGCTCATGTTGCCACTAGTCTCACACAATCTCTCTGGGTCTTTATTATTTATTGTAAGTTCCTCTTTTAGGTTTGACTTGGTCTTTTTGAAAACATAACTTCCTTTGTCAATTTATTTAAATGTTTATCTAATCTATAGCCATATATAATATGTATATTTAATTATATTTTAAAACTACAACATCTTGGTTACTAATCTTTTGATAATGGTAAATGTACATAACAAAGAAAAACACTACCATAGAAATGTACATTAAAAGAACATTTGTGGGTAACTACTCTTAATACCCCGCTAACACACAAAAGTCATGGTAAAATATTAAATAAACCGAAAATGAAAAAAAAAATGTGTTTAATTTGTTGAATGATGGTAATATGAAAGTAGTGGAAAGTAATTTCACACTCTATATCTTACAATAATACATATATTTTATTTAAATAAATAAATAAATATATATATATATATATATATATATATATTGTATTTTAATCCATTAATAATTTGGTTAAGTTTAGCTCATATTTGAATAGAATAATCAGCTAATAGGATAAAGAAAAAATTATCCACAAAATAAACTACAAACTATGAAAAAAAAAAAAATACCACTAGTTAAGACATAAAAGAATAGTAAAAGTAGGTATAATATAATTTCTAGAGTCGGATATATGGTATGGTTAGTAGATAATCATTTTTCTTTGAATAGATTTTTAGGACTATACACGTAATGAAGGATTTGATTTATAGGTTTGTGCGTATATAATTACATTTGTTGAGATATTAAGTCAATTTCTTGAATGAATATTGAGATTAATCTCTAGTTCCTAGTCAAGGATACCTTGCATGTGAATAGGAGTTGAGTTTGAGATAATTATGTGATATAACCCTATTTTAAAGGTGTAATATTATATTTGTGATAACTTATATAAAGGTTAATTTTCGGTATAAATTTGTTTGTCTTTTTATATAGTCAACCACGAAAAAAATAATATACACTTTAGTATAATAAATTGGATAAATTATTATTTATAAAAATTATTATACCTAGAAGTATTTTTAATTGACTCAAAGTTAATCTTATTTTTTAACAAAAAAAATATATTATAAAAAGGGAAAAGGGCATATCCTATTTAAATAAAAATATATATGTAAATATTTATAAGATAAGAAAATAAAATGGTAAAATGAAACTTCTCTCACTGGCTAAAATAAACTTACATATTTTAACTTAAAAAAAAGTTAAACAAGATATTTTTTATATAAATTAAATGTGTAAATTAATTTTAGTTTATATAAAAATTTAATTAATATTATTTTTTTATAAGTGCTCATTCATAAATTTCTTCAAAAATGTACTTTAAACATATTATCTATACTCAAAAGTAAATAAATAAAAGACATTTGTGTTGAAGAAAATGAAAGAGTAAATAATGCATGAATTTGTACTTTAAAAAGAATAGAATGTTTTATTAGAAATCATATAATAGAAAATAATTACTTCAAGTAAAATAAAACATGCATGAATATTTAATAAAAGTATTATTACAACGATAATATAAGGATGAAATTGTAAACTTTTTCATAAAGCTTTTATAAATATAAAATTTCAAACTATCTCATTTCACATACTTACTAAAATTCTTTGTATACCCATAAACATATTAAATTATAGTGACAACGTTCAAGTCCATTTTTATAGCAGTTTCCAACTTTTGTTATAAATGTCAGGACAACACTAAGAAAATAAATTCTTTATTTTTATAATAATTAACTATTTTTCTCTTTTTTATATTATATAATATGGACTATGATAAATATCCAATCTAAAAAAAATATTTAATAAACATTTTTATAATATGAAATCTATTAAAAAGAAAACAAGACCATAGGTTAGACCGAACCTATAAAAAGAAAAAAAAAAACAATCACCAAATCACTCCAAGAGAATAATATGAAAAAACAAAAAAATAAAATTATGAAAAACTAACAGAAGAGATATATATTTTATGTTAAAAAGTAAAACAATAAAATAAAGAAAACTAAAATGAGAAGTACAAATTCCTTTATTTACTTTTTATAGTCCATATTTTAAGAAGTTTTTTGGCAACAGTGAAAACACTCTTTTTAAATGTTTCAAGTTTTTTAAAGTCTCAGCACACCCTTTTAATCAAATCATTACTCAGTACTTAGAACTTAACTTATATTATTTTTCAAACTTAGAAAAAAAAAGTATGAATAACATGCATTCCTTTAATATTTAGCTACATTCACAGGAAAAAATCAATTAAATATAAATCAAAAATCTCTAAACTTTCAAACCATTAGCCACAACGACATCTGAACAAAATTATAAAAAAATTATTTTAATAACTTTTTCAGTAGTTATAAAAATAAATAATTTATCAAGTCTGTAAAAAATAATCGGATCAGATCATCGTGACTATTATAATCTAATTTATAAGTTTCTAGTCACTTCTTCAAAATCAAACTCTACATATAAAATATAATGCTCTAAAAGAATTTATAGAAATTATTTTAAAGATTGTACTAATTCTTGATGATTTTTCATTTGTCAATAATATAAAAAAATTAATTTATGGTTTAATAAAATAAATTTTATGTTCTATTTATACTTTTATTGAAAAAGTCGCATTACTTTCAATTTATTTTATTATTAAAAATTTATATAGAAAAAAAAAAAGTTGTTGTCATTTTTACTTTCATATTTTATATATAGATCTTCAAAAGAATAAGAAACATTTTTTTTTTCAAATCGAACTATTCCTAGATTTGCAATCATATCCCATGGCTTGACTGTGCAATTTGCTTTTGGAGTATTCTTCATGGGTTTATCAATTTTAATCTGGCCAGTTAGTTAATGATTAACTTACTTTAGATTATATAATTAAGATTTACTGCACTTAGACTGTACAATGACATCATGCATGAATCATGACTTTAGGTATATATGCATATTTCCACTCTCATCACACCTTAGTCATAGGATTTGCAGTTAAGAATAAGCATCTACCATATATAACAGAACAATCTAGCCACCAACCAAATCTTAACTCTCACACAATAAAATTTGGGAATCTTTTTCCATCTCCCTTTCATCAACCCCAACACATCATGTGACCTGACATAAAGGAATTTTGGCCACTATGCCATTGTTACATGTGTTTCTGTTCTTTTTATATATATTACCATTATCATAGCTAATTTCTTCTTGAGATGTGTTAGGTTTATTAGTTTAGTGTTTAACATATATATTTTCACACACAGAGTATAATAAATAGGAAGAGAAAGAAAGAGAACAAAATTCAGATATGAATTTTATATAATTGTAATTCTTTAAAAGAAATTATCATTATTAAGTAATTGAAACAATTTTATAATTTTGTATTATTTAAAATTAACATTTTTTTAATTGTATACTTATTAACACTCACAGAAGATACTACTGATTGCGAAAAAATGAGTAATATGAAATCGTTCTTAGTTATCATAAGTTCAAGATGTGCCTAAGGTTGTATTAATACTCAAAAACATGTATTTATTTATGTGATAATCTTCTTATGAACAAAAATATATTTAATAACCATTAGATAAGTTTCACCAATTAATACACTACCTATACAATTAAATTTAAAGTCAGCCTTAAACTTATTTATTCAGTAAAATAAATAAGTTAGCTAATTGAACACTTAACCAGTAGACTTCAAATAATTAAAAATAATAGTAATTCAACGAATTTTCGTCTATCAAGGTGTGCGTAATTGTCTACGTGTTAGTTTAGTAATAATATTTCCATGAATTTGGCAAAAACACTGAACATTTGGTTTAGTGTATTTTGAGTAGAAAAATCGTTTTTTTTTTGTACAACTTGATTTCTTGTACAATTTTTAATCAAACTTTTTCCAAACATGTACTTATTCTATCCACTTTTGTATTATGATAAAGAAAAGTCCACTTTTAGTGCATACAAAATAATTGAAAAATAAAATGAAAAATCTTAGAGTACTCTAACAGTTTAATTGCTAAATGCTGATAACATAATACAGCCAAAAGTTATTGCTATCTATGCTTGGGGTGTTGGGTGCAGTGAAAATGATTAGGCAACCATCTCCAATACCTGACTAGTCTATATCCTACAGTGTCAACTTTAAAATTTAATTAATATGCTGAAATTTGGAATAATTATACTTTTATCCACTAAATTTTTATTTTAAATCTTTCAAAATAAATAAAAATTAAATTTGAGAAATTAAAATTAATTTTAAGTTCTAATTTATAAATCCTAAACTTTATATTATAAAAAATTTAGATTCTACTCCCTAACTTTATGTGTGGATGCAAATTTCTAAATTTTTTAAAAGTTTGAATACGTTTAAATTTAAATTTCTTTTATTTTAATTATTTAACTTTTTAAAGGTCTTATTTAGATAGCACAAATTAAATTTATTAAATTTTAATTTTTAAGCAATTATTTTCACTATAATCAAATATAAAAATATACAATATGAAGTTATTACTTTAACCTTGCATATATTCGCAAAAAATAATCACTGCATATTTTAACTAAAAAAAATAATGGTTGGTATCCCGCTGAAATGGCCTTATCCATATTAGTTGTGAAATTTTTTGACAAACTTCAACAGAGAAACAATTTTAATAATTAATTTCAGAAATGTCAACTAAATAATTCGTATCATCATCAACTAAAAAATCTAACTTATATTAATTAAAAATTATTCTCATTTGTGTCAACGTAAAACCGTATTGACATTGATTTAAAAATAGTCATATCAACATTGATTTAAAAAAATTATTAATATTAATCAAATGTTACTAACTTAAATTTTGATTGACACTGATGTTAATAGAAATATGTATTTGACCTTAATCGAAAATACATTTTAAATAAATAATAGTAATCAATTTCAACAAAAAATGATGATAATGATAAAAAATAAGTATGATTGACTTTAAGAAATCTCATTTGATAAAAATAACACAAAAAAAAGAATATTAAACTAATGATGTCTTAGACCTTAGCTGCGTTAACAACGTCTTAATTGGAGTCAAATCGACGAATTTCTATCGAAAATAAACTAACTAATCATATCCTAAATAGGATTGAGCTAAAAAAAACATAACTTTGAAAGAAGAAAAAATATGCAAAATTTCTCAATTTTTGTTGAAATTTAAAAATTTTAATTAAATCAAATTATTTTCCTAAATTTACAAAAATATAATGCTTTCACAAATTTTCATCCAAACCACATATTCTATTACTAAACATTTTTTAAAATTATTGTAGAAATTGTTATAAAAATCTCTATCAAAATACAAATCTTGAACTTTAAACTCCATAAATTTTATTTTATCAAATTTATTGTTTAGGAATTAAAATGGTATATTTTTTAACTTTGAGGAACTTAAAAGAAATGTAGGAGTAACTTTTAGGTAAAGTGTGAGTCTAAGTCTCACTTTTAATAAGAATGAAAAAGTTGAGCAACATATAATAAAAAAGACCCACAAACTTAACGTCTTAAGGTGTTGGGATGAAGGTGGTGTCATTAGTTTATATGATTTAGCTCAATTCTCATTTTTGTGAGATCTTTCCAAGATTTTCTCCTTCGAGAGAGAATGTAAATGTATTTCCTCCACAGATTTTTCCAATAACCTTAAAAATTAAGAACTTAAGACATGTATCAAATTATTTTTTTATTTTTAATAATCTTATAATATACATTTATATTTATAAATTATGTATCAAATTATTTATTAATCATTCCAATAACGATGAACAGTTATAATATTGTTTAGATTGGAAAACTCTGAGTGGAAGGGTCTTAAAAAGTTTTCTTGTATAAAACGATATTAGACGACATTGACATCCTCCTCGTCCTACAGTAAGAAACCCAATTAACTAAAAGCAATTGTTAATTTGAATCAGTGGTCTAAAAAGGAGTTGTGGAGATGCTAAAGTTGATAAGCTCAAGTTTGTCGGCATTGAAACGGACAAGGAAGTAACGGATGAGAAGGTGAACCCATAATTCTAGGCACGCAGGGCCCTGGGTTTAGGAAAATGGGATGTTGGGCATTCCATGAACAACCCTAGTTCATTGTTAGGGCCCCAGGGACCCTTAATGTAGGAATTAGTTTACTCTGTCACTTGCCCAAATTCATTGCTTCTGGTAGCCTCAATCCGAGTCAAGATACGATGTCGTTATGGTTTTTTTATCAGAAAGAAAAAGAAGGAATAATATCTAGAGTTTGCTTATAGTTTGTAATATTTGGAGTTTCTTGTATGGCGCATAAAATTCTCCGGGCAGCTAGAGGGACACGGGTAACCATGTTTGGGTGAGAAATGGTCCTACCAAATTATAACTACAACTTCAATAAAGGAGTTACTTCTCTAGTTCAAATTGCATTATCATTAAATAATTCAAACCCCAAGTTTATTCTAATACAAAAAATGTAATTAATTTATTTTTTTTATTTTTTATTTAGATTATTTATTAATATGAATTAATTAATTTTTAAAAAGTAATTAAATATTTTTGGAAAAAATTACTAATTGAATAGTTGATAATACATAATCTTTTTTAATTTAAAAATATTCTCAATTATATAACATCTAAATAATTATGTAAGGATGAACATTGTATGATTAAAATTTAAATTTTGTTATTTTTTTCTAAGAGAAATTTCAAGTATGCTCAACCAAATCTACTTGAAATTAGTGATCAACATTTTTGCTTTGAATTGTTACTCTTCTTAAAAAATGTGTAGATCAAAATTGAGATAATGACCTAAAAATATGTTAGAAATATCATTTTTTTTATTATATCATAATCAACATAAATTTGATATAGTATCTTCCATATTTGATAATCATATTATACAGTATGGTATCATTAGAAATTCTGTTATTCATTGTATGAATATGTCAAGTTATATATAATGAATTAAGATTTGGAACATTTACACATGATTCTTATGGTTGTACAAATTAGTTTTTCTTTTCTCTTACAGCATTGAAACAATTTTTCACAAATGTATAGCAAAATTTGGATGAATAGCTTATGCTAGATGGTGTGTGATATCATATTAAGTTTCATTCATTGTGTATTTCAACACCATGTGTCACTTGACATAACTTCATTATACACATTCATTTAATGCATTTAACACAATAATGCCACTATTTGTCACATAGCATCCAACATGTAAATTCATAACAGTGATGTCACTACTTTAAAAAATGATTATCTTATTAACATGATCACCACCACAAATTAACCTTCCCATGCAACTGAGAAAAATTTCTATTCTTAATGTATCAATTGACACTAATATATATGAAAAGTTACATGTTATTTGTATTTGTAATAGTTGGTTGATGTCTTTATTGTTAGGCCTGCTTAATGTAATATCACTACAATACTTTCACTAATTTAAATATATTTGTCCATATTGTTTGCAGGTGAGCCATAAACTAATATACAAACAAAAACACAGTGCATCTAGCCTAACAATAAATTTAATAAATGGTCTCTTCACATTTGCATCTAGTCTCACTATAAAGTAATCATCGATGATTGTCAAATGTCTCTACAATTTTTATAGAAAGAACTATCTTCACACATGAAACTTTGACAAAATTAAGTTTCTATATATATGAGACTTTCATAAAAGTAGTCTTTGAACAATCAATCATAATAATAATAAGGATTAAACACACATTGAAAGTTAATGATATAAAAAAAAAGATTTAACCTCATGTATCAATCTTAGTTTGAACTTCTTGTTATGCAATTAGATATCAGTGAAATTTTTGAATCAAAGATTCTTTTGAAAAAAATAATTAAGGAAAGGAGTAAAACTTAACAAATAAATATGGCCAAATTGAAAATGATAGATTGGTGGAACAATAGAAACATGCCAAGAAAAATAATTAGACAAATTTGGAAAAGGAAAAAATGAATAAGACTTGGGATATGAAAGACGTTTTAGTCGTCATGTTGAAAAAAGTTATTCATCTTAATTAGAATATCACTACCATAAATGTGCTACAAACTCAATATCTAATTTCTAAATAAAAAATGAAATAAATATTAATTAGGTAAGTCATTTGAAATTATGAAACAAATGACACTTAATTGAACCTAAAATAAAATGAAAATCCTATACATAGAACCTTCAAAGTGTTGGTAGAAGATTCAAAGAGAGAAAATTAATTTAAAATTTAGAAGAAATCTAAAAGTTCTTTAAAGTTAGTAAAAAATTAGGAGACTGTTTTTATAACAACTAGTTTTATAACATGTTTTTATAATAACTATTATCTTTTAACCATTAGTTACATAACAATTGGTTTTTACAAAGGCTAATACATTAAAAATTTTCATTTTTGTCTAATATAGTCCCATTACATTTCATGGTCTTCATGAGGATCTCATACATCAAACACATCAAAAATTTCTATTTCAAATCTTCCGTGAAAATTGTATATAAAGATGACATAATATCTTTCTGAATTCAACCTTTCCTTTGATTCACTATTTATTTGTAGCAATTCGTTAAATTTGCTCCATGGATATTTTTGTTGACTAACTATAATTATCCCTTCCTTCTCCCGCAAGCCCTTTGTTTCTCCCTCTCCCTTTGATTCCCCCTCCTGTTTCTTTTCCCCTTCCCTTTTGCCTAGTTTTTATTTATTTATAAACAATAGTTATTTCAAAGAGAACTTTAATTTCTTTTTAAACAACTCGATCACCTCGATAAACATATCATGTTGAAGATGCTATAAGAATCTATTTATTTTATTTTGGTCAAATTAATGTTAATATCATTACATTGGAACATAAGCAGAAATAATCTGAGAGTGTATTACGTAAACGGTGATTAAGGTGGTCAGTGAAGAAAACGTTTAAGTGTTTCACATCAGTTTTTGTTTCGTAGCTTAACTGTGAAAAGGGTACTATTCACAAAATTATCAGTTGTTGTCAGTAATAAAGTAGTATGAAACATGAGAATTGGTTCATGAATTTGGTTATTGGAGGATGAGGCATGGGTCAGGTGGAATTGTGTATTTTTGGCAGCATCAACTAATCACATCATAACATGTCAGCCTCATCCAATTGAAGCAGAGCAAGAGAAAAGAGATGTCAGTAAATTATTCAACAGTTGAATTCAATCATGCAGTTTGGTTTTATTTCAGATTAATATTTCCTTTGCTGTCAAATAGATTTTTTTTTTATTTTAAATTTATGGATATTACAACGTTATATAAATTTCAATATTTATAAAATAACCATTTTAATATTAAATTTTTCAGAAAAATTGTTTAATCTCAATATATAAAATACTATTTTTTATCTTTTTCCAGAGCATAATTTTTTTAAACAATATTTTTTTACAATCAAATTTTGTATAAGTAATATCACGTCGTATAATCTAATAATAAATCCTAAAGACATATTGCTTATCTTGAAACAATATTTCAAATACCCATATTAAAAATGAACCTAAAAGATTGAGCTGTTTTTAAGAATATTTAACATAATTATTAAGAGTTGAGAGATAATTGCATAAATTATTTAAAATTTAAGGATTGGACTATTAGATGAAAATTATCAAAATTTTAAAATTTTATCTGGTATTGTGGGATATATAAAAGTAAATAAGTAACTCCACCATATTTCATCTTGGAGAGACTCACTCTTAGCTTCCTCCACTTATTAAATTCCTATCTTTAAAAAAAAAAAAGGATGAATTATTTCATTCTTGGGTCAAATTTAAAATCTTTTGTAAGTTTAGAAGAGTTTAACCAAACTTCTTTTCATTCTATATTTGATAAACTATTGATTCATTTTAGATTTTACCTTTCCATTCGGTTAATTTGGTGTTTGAAATCTGATGCTGCACAATTCTTAAGTATTTGTGCGATGAAATAACTTTTATCATCATGTGCATTTTTTCCCCCGCTTCACCCGCAACCCACAAATCTTAAATATAAGTGAAGATATGGTTATTTAAAATATTAATTACTAAACTTATGATAATATCACGTATTTTCATTAGTTTGCTTTATATTTTTTAAAAATTCTAATAACAAATAAGACGTTGGCTTGAACTCAAGTTTGAGTTTTGTGGATAAGAATATTATTAAAAGAGACTTTGAAAAATATAATATTTCAGTAAAAAATAATTATAATTTTAAGAAAAATCGTTTTATTGTCTAATAAGTTTTTATGATCAATAAAATTCTGAGTTTAGTACCTGAATATGGACGGTTTACTGGAGACTCAGGTTTTATGTGGACACATACCAAGAGGCTCCTTGATTATGCACCCGATATTTTAAACATGAATCCAATATATTTTTAAATTCTAAATTTATCCTTGTAAAAATAAATTAGGAGGTTGGGAATTATGAGGTGATTCTATGTGTTTTTAGTTGAGCATTTCATGTGAATCAATGACAGTTCCTAGTGATCTATAATATAGAAAAAAAATATCTATTTTGGATTATAGAATCTAAAATTCAAAAAATTTAAAATATTTAATACTTATTTAAATTTTATATATTTTGTAATAAATAAATTTGATAAATTTAGCTGTAGTTGTTGAATATAAAGATAAAACTTTAATTATAGAGTAAAATTTTGGGTGAAGTAGATAAGTTATCATGTTTGTAATATGTGAAGATGAAGTGTCGGAAGAAATTGTGTTCCATCATTTATGATATATAAGATAAGTGTAATTGTATTTATTTGTATAAAACATATGTCATATGACATATACTTAAATTGTTATTTGGTAGGTGAAATAACTTATTTCAATTAGTGCATAAGGTGACTTTTAGAATAGTTTTGTAACTATCAACTTTTAGGTCTCTCATGTTAAATGGAAAATTAAGAAGGGAGACATATGTTTTGTTAGGTTGTGAAGGGAGTGATAAGTATATAAAACATATAAGTGATTTGACACTTACTTTAACTAATATAAGAAAATGTGTGTATGGGACAAACCAATTCATAATAAAGAATTTGAGTGTTTAAGATAATATATAAGAACCATAATATTGTATTTGTATATTCAGATATACTTATAACTTACCTTGTGCACATGAATTAGTGAAATATAACTTTGATAACATTTTTCTAAATGCATTTCATGTTATGTGGACTAGATTGAAATTTCTGATATCTCATCATGTGATTTTATCTTCTAAATTGTTTATTAAGTTATAATTTGAATCGTTTTAAACAACTTGACATTGCATGTTTTATTAAAAGCAAGTTATGTAAAATTACATACCTATATATGAAATTATTGTATGCACCAATTGATCACGTAGAAACGAAGAGATCCAAAAAATAAAAAAATAAATAATTTTATAGTTATTATATTTTGAATATGTTGATATCATTTATTCTATGACAATTTTCATTAATATTATATTTTGAATAGTTTTTCTATATGAAAGTAAAGTAAAAAGAGATAAAAATTGCAAAATAGTTGTCCCATCATGACATACTATTATTTATAAACTAAGTTATGATATTGATTTGACGTTAGTAAAATACAAATGGTTACTCAAAGATGAGAGTTACATATATGTTAATCTTGGAAATGATTGAATTAATTAATACAAACAAATTAATTTTATTATTTCATATGATTTTTTAATTTTTGTTTGATTTTGATTCTAGTAAGTATGATGTAGAAAAAATTGTGATTTTTGTTTACTTAGATTATATTAAGTTCTATTACTGAAATTTTTTATTAAAAAAACAAAAACATTTTGAATTATGGAATTCAGTGTTAAAGCATTTCGGATTGCATAATTAAAAAAAAAATTCATATTTCAAAATATATTTTAGATAATACAATCTAAAATGTATTAAAGCAATTAAGAATATACTTTACAAGGGATAATTTTATCGTTTCACCACCCCATGGGTGCAAAATGAAAAAACCATGCCAAAAAAATGACATGTCCAAGTCGAAGCCATATTCTATGCCCAATAAAAAATGGAGCGTTGCTATTGACACCCTTCAATTACTATCTATATCATAAACTTTTTACTTTTTGTAAATTACTTCCGAGATAAACAAATTTCTATTGGAATGAATTTAAAATACACAAACTTTTGAATAATAGTTATTTAAAAAAATCAACACAAAGATAATTTATTATTTTAGATAAATCAACACACTAAACAAGATTTTGGGTGTTATTTTATTTGAAAAATCAACACAACAAAATTTAGTTTTCGTTGTGTTAAAATATTTTGATTTTTTTTAAATTTGAAAGGGTGCAAATAGCAGGGTCCACGTCGATTGGATGTAGGCCTAAGCCTAGAGGTCCATCAATTAAATTAAAGGTTTTAATAGAAGACCACTAAGCCTTCCTCTTTTGGTCAAAGAAAAATATATTTTGCATTAATTTGGTTCTTAAAAATTACACGTTTATAATTCAATCTCTAAACTTAAAAAGTTCACTACGAATCAATTCTTTTACTAATGGTTGTCAATATTAAAAAGTTAAATATTTGAATAATGTGCAATAATGTTTATATAGTCTTTAAATAAGTAAATTTCATTACAAATTAGTCTCTCTCTAGATAGTTGTTCAGGATTTTTTTTTTTTCGAAAAAAAACTTAAATATTAATTATCTTTCCCAGTTATTTTAATTTTCAATTAGAAAAATTACTCAATAGTGTATAACTCAGAACGCTGTTTCATTTAAAATAACTAAATAAATTATGAAAAGTCACGAGAAGAGGTAAATAAAAGTTGAGCATTCTTTTTAAGTTAACACGATTAACGATTTAATGACCAAATTTTAAGATTTGCAACTATTTTTGAATTTTTAATTAATTATATGTTTATGAAGAAGATTAAATAACTGATTAAGAGTAATAAATATGTCTCACACCGTTTAAAAATATAGAAAATACTCCTTAAAATTCATTTTTATGGCTAAATTAGACTTGGTTAATTTATAACACGGTATAAAGTTCAGCAATTCATGCCAAGCTTATCACCTCGCCCATATCTATGATCATAATCGTCTTCAAATCACTTGTAGTTTCAAGATTATCTCATAATCTCCTAATACTTTAATAATTTATCTTAGTTATCTATATCCATGTGTTAATGAGGCATATTTAAATATACGTTATTTTCCTAATAGAATTGAGAAAATTGAATTAATAGAAGAATCAAACCAAACAAGATAAATAAAACTGAAAAATGTTTTCTACTTTTTGTTTTTAGTCCCTGTAATTTTGTAATAAATGTAAATTTTTAATTGCTAGATTTGGTTATTTAGTTTTGTAAAATTAAACTTTTTATGTTTCTTAAAACCTACAAAGGTTAGGGTAGAGCAAGGGTTTTAGCGTGAGCAGCAGCGATCTCCGCAATCGGAGATACACCGATGGCCACCGCTTCCCGCTTGTTCGTGATTCCGGCGGCGAGGCCCGCTCTCGCCAAAACTGTATTCTTCATGTCCTCTCTTTCAGCTCGCACGCTCGAACCGTGCCAGCCGTCACCTTCCCCTGTGCGCTCGGAGGAAGAATCGCGAAACGTGAGGGTTTGGGCATGGTGGGACTTCAAGCACTGCCACTTGCCGTCGGGTTTCGACGCTTCCAAAGTCGCACCGGCAATAATGGAGGCAGTGAGAGCAAACGGAATCAGAGGCCCTCTCAACATCACCGCTTTCGGGGACGTTCTACAAATCCCCCGGGCTCACCAGGAAGCACTCTCCTACACCGGCGTTCGCTTCATCCACGTCTCCGACGGTTCCTCCTCGACCTCATTCCTCACTATTCTTCTTTTCTCTTTACTTTCCCACGTTTCATTTACTTTAATCCCCTGCTGCAGAGGGAAGAAACAGTACCGATATTCTCGTTGATTTAATGTATTGGGTTTCTCAGAACCCTCCACCGGCGCACATATTTCTGATATCCGGCGATAAAGACTTCGCCGGCACGTTACACCGCTTGAGAATGAGTAATTACAATATCTTGCTCGCTACGCCGGAGAAAACTCCCAGTGTTCTCCACGGTGCTGCTACTATAGCCTGGCTGTGGCCTTCGTTACTTAACGGAGAAAATCTTGCTGGAAAGGTCCTCAACCACCCTCCTGATGGGCCTTGTGGCTCTTGGTATGGAAGCTACAACGAGCCGGTGGCGGTGGAGGATCCGGCGTCGGAGCAACCGGTCGCAGTTAGAGTTCCGGAGGCGACCTCGTGGCCCAATGTGGAGGTCTATGGGCCTTCCCTGGGCTCGATTCCTAAGTCAGTTGTGAGGAAGGTTTGGAGTATTTTGAGTTCTTATCCCGAAGGGATAAACATTACTAATCTTCGCGCTGAGTTGATGAAAAGTGATGTCCGTTTGGATAAGAATTTGTATGGACGTAGAAAGTTTTCCCGCTTTCTGTTGTCGTTGCCGCGGGTAGATCTTCGGTCTGGTGGTGATGGTCTACTTAGTGTACATTTGGTTCCTTTGGAATCCACGGAACCATGTGAGAACAGCTCTTTGGAATCAACAATTTCTGGTGCTAAGAATGAGGAGAAAGGATGTGCAGCGGCTCCAAAGCTAAATGGTGAGGGTAAAAGTAAGGTTAGGGATGCTGATAGGAAATTGTCAATTGCCTCGCTCTTGGAAAATAGTATGGGCGACGATTTAAAATCAGTACAACCGGGGCCTTCGAAAGGGAGACCTGTTGAGGAAAATGAGTTGCGGAAGTCTGCTGTGGCCTGTGACAGGTTTGTGGATGTGGCTACTGCTCCACAGTCAGAAACTCAACTGCCACACAAGGACACCAAAGATTCCAAAACTAAGATGGATACATTGAAAAAGAGTTCTAAAAAATTGTCTGATAGTAACACTGTTAGGTCTAAAGTTGCTGCTGTGGAAAAACATACAACTAAAGAGAATCACTCTGCTGGAAATGGTCAATCGATGGTGGAAAACAATGTTACGGCAAATTATGAGTCTGGTAGTTTTGAAGCAAAGAATGAATGTGAGAATCGAACTACAAAGGAGGTTGACGAAGTTTCTCCAAGCCTATCTTCACCAATTGATGGCTCTGAGGCTGGGCAAAAGCCTGGCGGCAGTGCTGAAACTAATAAAAGAAGTCCAACATTGTTTCACTGGATTAGACGGTGGTGGCCATTTGGGAAAAACAATGAAAAGGATGATGATTTGACGGCTCATCAGAGGGAGGGGGTTAGTCATGTTGAGGATTCGAAGTTATCTGAACATGAGCAGACTGTTAGTCAATCTGAAGAGGCCAAATCTTCTGAGCTGGATCATAGTGCAAGTCAATCAGAAGAGCCCAAATCATCTGAGCTGGATCATACTGTAAGTCAATCAGAAGAGCCCAAGTTATCAGAACTGGATCAGAATGTTAGTCATTCCGGAAAGCCTGAGTTATTTTCCAGTGCTTCGTTTTGGAATGATATGGAATCTTCTATTTTTTCACCCAAAGGATCACTTCTTTTCTCCCAGGCAAAAAGCAGGTTAGTATGCAATTTAGTTTTGTACAAATTTTGTAAATTTTCCCCTTTGTTGTGGATAGTAAAAATCTTTAGGCCTCCACGTATTCATTCCTTTTTGTTCTAGTCTAAATCTCAACTAACAAAGAAAGAAAACATTATAACAAACTAATTATATCACAGTTTCTGTTGAAAGTTGTGTACCTTTTGATATTTGTGGTAATCATTGTGTAGCTACTCGTTGAAAGCGTAATTTAATCACATTCTGGTCCGTCTGATTTGTGCCAGGAAGGATGTGGCGGAAAGATTACAAAATGGAGGACCCCTGCTTCTCAGATCACTCCCCAAAAAGGATATCCTTCAATTGGTTGAAATGTTAATAGAAGACAAAAAATGGTTGGAGGAAAGGCCCTCCCAAACATTTCCTTTTAAGCTAACTCAGCCAGTTCATAAGAATTTATCGGTGGACCAATCCCATGGTGCCAATGGTTTGATATCTCTCTTTCTAAGCAGAACATCACAATCGAACGTGCAAAAATCTTTAGAACATGATGTGGGGAAACAAAATCAGAGTGTTTCTCATACAGGTTCTGCAGCGGCTGCTGAAACAAAATATATTGAGAGATCTAGAAATGATATATTAGATGACTGTCAGAAACTTGTGAATGAGATAGTAAGGGAACACCCAGAGGGATTTAATATTGGTTCTTTCCGAAGACTATTTATTGATAGGTATGGCTATCATCTTGATATACAGAAGCTTGGTTATAAAAAATTGGCAGCCTTGCTACAGATAATGCCTGGGGTTAAATTTGAGTCCACTTACATTTTTCCTTCTGTTCCTGACGTCTGTGATTCTGATTTCGATACTTCTACCCTCAAAACTCAAGCAAGCACTGATAATCGTGCGGTCTCCAACTCTGATAATGAATTATCTGAGTCCACCCCGGAAGATGATGAAATGGAATCTCCATGGGAGGAGTTAGGTCCTGTTTCTAACAAAAAATCCGACAAGAGTGGTTTGAGTTTAAATTCAAGTCAGAAAGTTATAGAACTGGATACATCAAAATCAAAGCATCCTGGTTATGAACTTCTTGTATCAGATGACGATACTTCTGCATCTGAAGGAGATGACTCTTGTTTAACTCAATCTGAAGAGCAGAGGAAGTCAAATTGTAATGAACAGGACAGTTCTTTTTGGCAAGCTATGGATTTCTGGCACAGTTGCAAGGAAGGAGAGAATGGTGTCAAGAAGTCAGACAATGTTGACAACTTGGGTGCTTCTCTGGCTGATATTTTAGATTCATCCACTGAGTCGACCAGGGGTACCATTTCTGAAATTCCTTCATCAAATTCCAAAGATAATATTGTCAATAAGTCAGACAATGTTGACAGTTTGGATGATTCTCTGGGTGATATTTTTAATTCATCCCCTGACCCGACCAGGGTTACTTCTTCCAGAGTGAAACAAAGATCTTACAAGAACTTTTCCTTCGTTGCTGATCCAGTCTTACCTAACAAGGACAAGCTGATTGGTGACTTCAAGAAAACAGATGAGTCAAAGATGCAAAAACAGAGTTCCTGGTGCAAGTAGAACCCGAGTCCTAGACTTCCATAATAAGAAATTTGGGATTCTTGTTGTTAGATTACAGACAGAATGAGATCGTGATACCATTCTCTATATGAAGGAATCACTGTTTTAGCTGGCCATGGCCCTGACGTTTCAATTATGGTAGATTCAGATGGTTGCTAGTGTGCAACTCCAGAAATTCTTCCCATTTTAACTTTTACTATATTGTGACTCTTTACAGTTGGAACTGTTGAGTTTTATCTCACTAGATGATAGGAAATTCTTGACTGCCGGAGCATGTGAGTTTTGGTTTTTACATGCTGTCTTGGCAGGTGATAGTAGTACTGGAAGTTTCGTAACACCTTCGAAGAACAAAGCCACACGTCTTGGTAGCTAATAAATTATTCCAAGGCTTTTGGTTCTTGAATTCTTGTTTTTCTAATTATCATGTGTAACCACGAAAAGTCTTTTGTTTTTAACCTAAAAGATCTCGGTTAGTTTAAAATTTTTAATATATATGTGAATTTTATACAACTTTAACATTTTATATTAGTTTTCTGAGAATCTGTTTACTGGTCTTAATGTTGTCATTCATGTGGACACTACTGGATCTGCATTCCGTGGAGTACGATGTTCACTGAGTAGTTTTAATTGATTTTGTTAAATACCTGAATTGAATTATGACCTATGTGCAAAAGTCTTTAAAATATATACTATAGGCTATAGCAGTTGGTTCAAGTAGTAAACCATGGTTTTGAAATTTGACAGAGTTCAGCTCTAGAGTATTAAAATTCTTCAATAATAAGATTTTATTGTGTAAAATGCAGAAACTAGTTTTTGTAATCAATTACTTTGATGCATAGAATAATAATCTCAAAATAATTTTGTATTCACTCGAAAGGAGTGGACAGACAGATAATTATGTGTTAAATATGAAAATAGTAGTTTAAAATGAAGTAGGTAATATATTAATCAATGTGCATCTAGTAATATTACTCATTATCTTATTAAAAAGCTATTATTTAGTTAATTAATAATGAGTGACTTAAGAAAAGCATTTTTCTTTCATCTAATTTACTTTGATCAAATTTTAATTTATTTATAAAGCTCAAACTCATTATTTAGAGTAGATGTCAATTTTAATGTCATTAATCTCATAATCATTTACATTTAATTTACTTTTAGTTTTACATCTATATGCATGTGTATTATGTAAATTAATAAATAAAATATGTTGATATTTATCTAAAATATTATCACGCAAATATTGATTTATCTAGATTGTTATAACCTCTAATTATAATGCTCCTATTTTAAAAAATAATTTAAATTTAAATTAAAAAAACTTGTTTTTATCTATATTATGTTATGATAACAAATATTAAATTATAACAAAAACTATTGTTAAAATAATTATTATATTAAATAATATAAATATGATAAAGAAAAAAAAACTTATATGTAACGTTAGTTAACTTTGTTCGAACAGGTTTTACTTATTTAATAAAATTGAAACTTATTGATTCTGAATGTTATTTAACCTTGATATGTTTCTGAAACAATAATTGTAGACTACAAAACTTCAAGAAGTTTGTAAGTGAATCTTGCAATGAGTTTGCTAGTTCATTGAGTTGCCTTAACGAAGCTTGGGGGGATATTGAAACAAAAAAGGGACAAAACCTTCTTGCACCCATCATTTTTATGCACACCCAGGACAGATGTAAAATTATTAAAGTACCCTTTCTATTAGTTTTCGAAAAATACTTTTTAAAAAATTTCTAAACAATATTTTCCAAAACATAAATTTATTTAAAAAAATACTTTTCAGGAATAAATTTTGAAAAACTTTTTGCAAAATATAACATTTATATTAGAAAATACTTTCTAAAAGTTTTTTTTAAAAATCATATTTCAAAATATTAAATTTACATTTTAAAAAAAGTTTTCCAAAATTTATTTCCAAAAATATTTTCCAAACTTTATTTTTACTTTAAAGAATATTTTTAAAAATATTCTTTTTAAAGGTGACTTAGTAAGGTTGTTGTGGGCCTCTTCTCTAATATACGTTGACTACTTAATTCCAAACGTTTCTTAAGTCATTTCAAAAAATTTTAAAAGATGTTTAAAAAACACAAATTTTAAAATCTAGAGCTTAAACTACAAATTTAAATTTGGAAGAGCAAAATCATAACTTCTTACTCAATGAGACATATATTTAAATTGGATATTAATGCTGTGATATTTATTACTATTAATATTAATAAAAAATGATATTATTTTACTTTCAATGTTTATAAAAATATATTTAAAAGAAAATATATTATATTTAAAAATAAAGCATACTTTATATATACTAATACTAGTATAATGTTGAATTACACCATATTTTATTGTATTTATATTATAATAGTAATTTAAACAATAAGTATATTTTATTTAAACATGATAATAATTTAAATTATTATGGTCAATTTAAATATAAACGATATATAATATCATAAAATTGTAATAAAAATAACAATAAATCTCTAAAGTGCGTTGTAAAATTGTCCTTTTAAATATAAAATAATTTTAAAATTATAAATGTATATTTCATGAATTATTTATTTTTAATAAATTAATAAAAATTTAAAAATTTAAATACTTGGACCCATAAATATATTTCTATAATTATTTTTTAAAATACCATAGACAATCTTTATGATGTTGATGTGTATCATTTTAATGTTTAACTTTAACTTCATATTTTTATCTTTAATTAATAACATATGATGATTTATTTTAAAAGTATTATGAAACATTTAAACTATAAATATATATTTATGAAGTTATTAATTTAAAATATATCCAAAATTTAGTGATATACAAATATTTAATCTTATTGTTACAATATTTTTACATATATATAAAGTTATTTCAGTTAGAAATATATATATATATATATATATAATCTTAAATTTATCAAAAAAAATTATTCTATAATGAAAAACATTGAATAACTAAGTGTTCCTTGATATAATTACGTAATTAAATTTTATTATTTCAAATATTGCATTTAAATTTTATATTAAATTAGATTACTAAACTATACTTACAAAAGTCAAGTGTGAGTTTATGAAATTCAAATTATCATACATAATTAAGAGTGTACATACATGATGTTGGGTAGGGTGTTGATAAATCATCACCCAACCCTAATCTAATAACTCATGATAAATTGGATTAAGTTCATTGATTCAGAAGTTTTGATTTTTTTTTTTCTAGATTTATAATTTTAAAACATTTTTTTTCTAAATTTTTAAAATATGTTTTAAAAACAAACTATAATATTTATACTTAAATAATTAAATACTTAAAAATAAACATTCAGTTAATATGATAATAAAGTAAATTAAATAAGAATTATATTATTATTCTTATTATCATTTTATCAGTTTGGTTGTTTAGATTGTGTTTAAATTGTTATGTTTAAACTGTAACTAACATATAATCTAGTTGGTTAAATAAAAATTTAATTTAAAGAATATTAACGAATATATCTTTTCTCCTCGCATCTCTAAAAGATAGCAATGTGTTTACGATAGCCATTGGTTACAAATACGGGGAAAGGCATAATCCTCTGCACACAAATAACAAGGAACAGCACGCAGAAGACATGGAAGTACAAGGTAACGAAGGTGGAAGAACACCAACAATGGCAGAAGCAGCTGAGAGAAAAGACATCAATGACTGGCTTCCCATCACTAAGTCCAGAAACGCAAAGTGGTGGTATTCTGCTTTCCACAATGTTACTGCTGTTGTTGGTGCAGGAGTGCTGGGTTTTCCCTACGCTATGTCAGAGCTGGGATGGTTTGTTCATCATATATTTTTCCCTTTAAATTTCTAACCTTTTGTGATTTTTTTTTTGCATGTTTTGCATGTTTTGCATGTTTTGCATGGTTACGTTGTTTGTGGTATGTGGCAGGGGTCCGGGTGTTACAATATTGATCCTTTCATGGATTTGCACTCTCTACACTGCATGGCAAATGATTCAAATGCATGAGCCTGAACCAGGGAAAAGGCTTGACAGGTATCATGAGTTGGGGCAGTATGCGTTCGGAGAAAAGCTAGGGCTGTGGATTGTGGTGCCTCAGCAACTCATGGTTCAGATTGGTGTTAATGTAGTATACATGATAACGGGTGGAAATTCTCTGATGAAGATACATGATACTCTTTGTGATGGTTGCGTTCCCATTAGAAGAACTTACTTCATCATGATGTTTGCTGCTGTGCAATTCCTTCTCTCCCATCTTCCCAGTTTCAACTCCATCACTGCTGTTTCTTTTGCTGCCGCTGTCATGTCCCTCAGGTAGGGTTTATCCATTGATCCAATAAGAAAACAATACCAAGAATGGTATAGAAAGTGTGATAAGGTAAACTTCTTCTAGGGTTTGTAACAAATATGTGTTTGGTTGTTGTGCAGCTACTCTACTATTGCGTGGATAACGTCACTTCACAGGGGTGTTCAACCAGGAGTGGACTATGGAAGCAGGTTTTCAACCGATGCAGGGAATATATTTGGGTTTTTTAGTGCCTTGGGGACTATAGCTTTTGGGTATGCTGGGCACAACGTGGTTTTGGAGATCCAAGCAACCATTCCTTCCACACCTGAAAAGCCCTCAAAAATAGCCATGTGGAGGGGCATGATCGTTGCTTATATTGTAGTGGCCCTTTGTTATTTTCCTGTTGCTGCTTTTGGTTACTGGGCTTTTGGAAACGGTGTTGATGACAACATCCTTCTCTCCCTTGAGAAACCTCGCTGGGTCATTATAGCTGCTAATATCTTTGTCTTTGTCCATGTAACTGGCAGCTATCAGGTACATGCACTGCATAACTTCTCTTCCTCATTGTCTCTTTAGTCATGTAAATCTAATTATTTTTCGTGTTAGGTTTTTGGCGTTCCAGTGTTTGATACATTAGAATCATTCCTGGTGAAAAAGATGAAGTTCCAACCAACTTGGTTCCTTCGATTCATAACTCGCAATATCTACGTTTGTGAGTGTGCTTTCATCTCTCGTACAAAAGTCCCATTTTGATTAGAATTTATCTAACATTATGACCTTCTTTGTATATACATGCAGTACTTACATTGTTCCTTGGAGTTACGTTTCCTTTCTTTGGTGGGCTTCTAGGATTCTTTGGGGGGTTTGTGTTTGCTCCAACCACATACTTTGTAAGCAAATTATTTCTCTACGGTAACTTTTTTTTTTTTAAAAAAAAAAACAATCAAATGCTGATGTTACCCTACATGTCTCAATCTTCTGCAGCTCCCTTGCGTAATGTGGCTTGTCATCTACAAACCAAAGAGATTTAGCTTCTCGTGGTTTGCCAATTGGGTATGTAGATCAAAAATTCTATCCACGAGCCTTTTAATTTTGTTTCCTGTTATACCTTTTTGCAAGTAATGAGTTTGATTTTTGTTCTTATCTCAGATTTGCATCATATTTGGAGTGTTATTGATGGTGTTAGCTCCAATTGGCGCATTGAGACAGATCATACTAGAAGCTAAGGATTACAAATTTTACTCCTGATCTTTTTCACACAGAGGAAGCTGCATGGTTTTTAGTTCTATTAGTCTCTATTTCTTTTTGGTTTTTATTTTGTTGGATATTTTTCATTTTATTAAGTATACTTTACTTGTTCTTGAACCATTAAGTTTCTCAGTAGTTAAAACAATTTTATATTCTGTTTTGATGCGCGTCTGAGGTATATCCGTAAAGGCCAGATTATATTGGTTATTAGTGTTGTTCTTTAAATAATGTAGTTGTTACCAATAAAAACAACTGAAAGTTAATTACAAAATTAATAACTGAAAAAAAATTGATGCTTTTGAAATTTTTAAGTTTGACTCCTCAACGGTAAGCAATGGCTAATTCAATTAAAATCTAACATTAGATAGTTTTTAATTAATTAACAAGAAGTACGTGTGATTCTTGAAATAATTTGGCCATTTGTGATGCTTTTACTTCAATTTTATTTATCAAAACCACTCCCTAGCGGCGTCAAAAAAAAAAAACAACAACCGATTAATACGTTTAGACGTGATTAAATTGGAAAGTAAATTTTAAAAAGCGTGGATTTGAGATGATTTGAGATGAAAATACGTAGAAAATTTAGTTAGATTAATGAAAAGATAATAACACTTAAAGTTAAATTTATGAAAATTTATATGATAGATATAATAAATTTTTTAATATATAAAATTTTAAATTTATTCTTATAACTAAAAATAAAATATAATTTATTTATTTAATATAATTAATAATATATTTAAAAAATTACCTTATAATATTAAATTATATAATTATTTTAAAATAAAATTTAAATTATGATTAAATATATTAACTTTGAAATTGATTATTTTTAAATATAAAATTAAAATTTTCAAAATATTTTTAATAATAAATTTAAATTTAATTATTATTTTATAATAATAAAAGAATTATAATAATAAAATAGATATTATTATATAATTTATTTGTTTTTATTAAATAATAATTATATTTTTATTTTTATTTTTATTAACTATTTTATTAATATGTAAAATTTTTATTATAAAAAAATTATATAATATTTAATATTTTAAATTATTTATTATTAAATTAAATAATAAATTAATATATATAGATAATCAATTATGTATATGATCGATTAAGTGATTAATTGAATAACGTAATCGATTATTTATATATATATATATATATATATATATATATTATTTATATATAAAATTATATTTTTATAATTTTTTATTTTTAATTTAAAAATATTTTTTATATTTTATTTTTATAATTATTTTAGTTTATTATCATTTTAAAAATTAGTTTTATTTTAATTAAAAAATAGTTTTAATCGCAAATCTTTTTAATTAAATAGGAAAAGTTTGTGAAGATTATTTTTATTGTTTTACGTGAAATATTGTCTAGTTTTTCATACTTCACTTACTTTTTTTTGTTAGAAAAACTTTTCATTCATAAAAACAAACAAGTTAAATTCCTGATCATGTTAATTATCTAGATTTGATCACATGTAGTGTTTAGATATGGACGCCTTCTTCCTTCACCTCCATACCTCATTCCCTTTCATACAATTGGTAAATTTTTTATATTATTCCAATTATCTTTTTGTGTAATCAAGTATTTTCTTTCTAACTCTATATCTTTATACATTTTTTTATTTTAACCCACGTCGTTATAACCCGCATCATTAACTTTGTATTGTCGTTGTGAGGAGCCTTTTGTGTCGCGAGTGTGGAGACGCCTCAAATTCTTTCTCAACTTCATACCATAGCTACTCATTATTTTCCTGTATTAATTTGATCGTCAACTTTCTCTATTTTCTTCATAATAAATTTTATTTTTGTATTCACATTAGAATTAAGCAAGTGTTTGCTATCCCATACCAATTGAGTAATGAGCTTATGCTATTACTTTATTTCAAGACATTTAAAACTTTTAAAAGTAGAAATGTGATGATACAATGAATAGTAGATTAAAAATAAGTTTTTCACTCATTTTAATCCTTTTGATTCTCAATCATTAAATATGTTTTTCAATCTTTCCGATTGAGCAATCCAAAAGGGAAACTAAACTCAAAATTATCCCTCCTCCACTCCACGCTACATATTATCACCTGCTTCCGTCTCGCTTCTCCTTCCATCACTTTTCTTCACAGTGATGACATAGTTTGAAAAATCTTTGAAAAGTGTGATATATGAAGGTGTAGATTGAGTGAGGATAAATTAGATATTGTATATTCTAGTAAGGAGTAGTTTAAAAATTTAAAAATATAGAGATAGAGAAAGAAGGTATGAAGATGTAGGAAGAAGCCGTCATAAGAATTTTTTTTCTTTGATGAATTGAAATATCAGTTTTAAACAATCTAACATAATATTAAAGTATTCAAACATATAACCTAAAAGAAATTTTAAACATAAAATTAGGAGAAAATGTATAAAAAATGATAATTTATATAAATTACAAAAATTGTATATTACATACATAAATAGTAAAAAATTTACAAACTTTAATGATTATACATTAACACATAAAATAAAATATTATAGTACACAAAAATATAAAAGTAAAAAAATGTATTATTTCTATAATTACCATCGTTTTATAATCATAAAGAAAATAGTAAAAACAAATTAAAATTACTATTAAATCCTTTAAAAAATATAACTCTAATAATCAAATATAAGTCTGTGCTAAAAAGTTGTTATAACTGACTAATAGGAGTTAGCTTCTTTTCTATTAGTTAGTCGTCCACTTAAGGACACATGTGTCTCCTATCATTATCACGTTCCTTTATTTTTTTTAAATTTAAATTTAATTATCATTGTATTTTTTATTTTTCATATTGATATATATATATATATATACTAATTTTAATAAATATTTATTATATGATTTATTTACTCTACTTTGATTAAATTTGAAATATTACTTAAGAAATTTAAATGTAAGATCAAAGATATTTGAAAATTAGAGAGAGAAATGGAATGAGAAGAAGAGAACTTAAAAGTTACGATACATTTTGACTATGTTTTGATATAATTAACGAATTCATATTTTAACAACTCATTTTCTATATTATGTTTTAATAAAATGTGTAAAAAAAATCCTAGCTACTAACCACTTTTACTATCATAAGTGTACTGACTACTCTTATTATTACAAATATACCAACCACTATTATTTTAACATTTTTTTAAGATCAGAATCTCTGAAAAGAAAAGAAGACTCTCAATATTTTAAAAATAATTAAATTATACAATCAACAATATTTTAAAAATATTAAGTTTGATTATTGATATCATTATAATTTTGAATTTATTAATCTCGTTATAGTTAAAATTTGTATGCACTTTTAGTTTCCTCTTTTAATATATTTTTTTTTCAATTCGTAGATTTTAAAAATTGTACCTTTTTAGTCTCTTTGTTTCTGTGACCCAATAAACCATAAAGATTTTACAAGTCATAAATTGTTTTTGATTAATTTAATCTTATAACATAATTTTTTTTCTTCCTCGCCAGCAGCACCCCTTCTTCCTCTAAACCTCCATGAAACCCTGATGCAAACCACAGAACCCCACCACTTTGAGAATCACAACTAGTCACCACCCTACCCCAAACTTATCCGTCATCGCCAATTGCCAAAATAATTACTTTATTTTCTTTCTGTAGTTTACCATTCAAAAATAATTATTTTTAGATTTATTTAGTGAATAAAAAAAACTTATGAATAAATATTAAACCTAAAAATAATCTAATAGAAGAAATCTTAACAATTTGAATAAATATATCAAAATAATCTATGTTAACTTTTTGTTTAATTCCTTCTACTACTAACCTAGTCTTAAAATTTTTTATGGAGATGTTTCAATATTGTAATTTTTCTTAAAGATTTACTTAAACAAATTTATACTCAAGGCCAAATATAAGTTTTTTATTAGAATTAATTTCATGATTCATGTCCCAAAATTATATATATCATGATTTCTAGTGGCTTCTAAAGAAGTTATTTTATGATTTTCAATCAAGTAAACAAAAAAAAAAATCTCCAAATGAAGTTTCATAATTTAAAAACAAAAGGAACATTATAACTAGATGAAGGTGTATGATAACCCGCTTTTCAGATTTCCTGTTACCCATTTTGAAGCTATAATTTGATGTTAATATAATATTTAGAATTTTGTTTTTAGAATAACACAACCTGTTAAAAAAGAAACGATAGTTCATTCCATCTTCACATGGATGGTTAGTGTCTTGTGGTTGGAGAATACAAAAAAGAGAATAAAAAAAAGATCATTATACTTTGATATTTTTTTATATCTATATTTAGTTAGTAGAAAAAACACACACTATAATAACATAAACATCATTTAAAATATCCTTGAGGTAAAAAAGAATTGATGATATTTTTAGAATTATGTTAAGAGATATTGTATTGATTACTCATGAATTGCTGTAACCTATCACATTCTATATCAATTAAAATTCCTAACGGATATAGAAATAATTGAAAAAATAAAAATTAAAAATTTAGTTTCGCGTTGAACTGTGAGTCTTAACCAGGTTTGATTATAGAAAATTTTAAAAAATATTCATGTAAACATATTGCTCACATAGTACATAATCGAAGGAGACAAAATTTTAATAATAAATCTTTATGTGTGATGATTTTAAAATCGAAAAATATTAGAATTTATTTTCTTATCGAGATATAAATTTTAAATTGCAATTTTGTGCTTTAGATAAATTACACTCATGAAATTTTAACAAGATTTAAAATACACTAAATGCATAATTTTATAGTTTCATGTACAGATTTATCGAAAGATAAAGTTATAACCAAAAAGTTGATAAAACTTTGTAGAGAGATGTATATTATATTATTCAACTTAATTTAATGTATAGAGCTGGTCTTATTAGAAAAATGTTTTGTCCAACCAATTCTTATTAAGTTATACCAAAAACAATATTAAGGTCATTGAAAGATACAAGTGAATTAGGAATTCACTAAGAAAAAAGAGATAGTAAAAGTCTATGAAGTTACAATTGTGATGATTTTGTTGTTGAGTGATTAGAATGCTTGAAGGACTAAGTCTGTGGTCCGGTAAGAATGTTAGAAAAAAATTGATCATGAAAATAAAATATTTTAATTAAGTGCGACAACAATTCTACTCTTGACATGAGTAAGGTTAAACATATTAATATAAGATATATTTTTGTTTGGATTTAACACAAGACATACTTGTTGAGTTGAGGTAGTGAAATTCTCAAGATCAGGTTCCAAATACAGTGAAAATGTCTTTCCAACTAAAATGAGTATCCAAATTAAGGTTTATTCTCGAAATGGTTAATGCTTCAAGGTTATATAAGTGTAGTTTAAGGGAGGAAAAATTATAATCAGCTACAAACATGGGCAAATAAGAGTTAGTTTTTCTTATCAATCAATCACCCTCAAAATGTGGATCTGCTATGTTGTTTTCTGTTTTATATATTGTAGGGCAAATATTAAGCTAACCGTTAGTCTTTGAATATCCATATGTACATGTTTTAGTTCAACAAAAATAATCAACGAAAACTAAATAAAAACATTAAAAGTGAGTTAATATTTCAATCATGAAATACTATTATATAATATATTTTATTATATTAAATAATATCAATTTTTTTAAAAGAAATAATATATATTAAAAATAAATTGATATGTCAACCTATCTGTTGTGATTATATACTTTATAAATATTTTAGAATAATAGGTCACATTTTTATATTTTTTATTTTATAAAAAACAGTTAATTATTTAAATAACTACCTACCTAAGATATATTAAGTGTATGTTTCTCTTCCTTGCATACAGATAACCTCTCTTCTATAAATTATACAAGAATTCATCAGAAATTCCAATTGAGTATTAATTATCTCTATAGATATATCACTTGAACATAATATAGATAATAAATTACCAAAAAAAAAGCTATTAATTATTCATCTTTATTAATATAAATAAGTTATTCTAATTCAAGGCTGTTTCTTCATGCAAGATATAGTTTCTTCCTATACATTTACATTGTTTTTATATGATAAATTCTAGATGAAGTGATCAGAAGGTTCTCGAATAGTACAAATTAGACATTATATTTTATTTTGAATCTAAAAATTTGATTTTATTTATATGATGTTATGCTTTAATTTGAATTTAAAAATTTGATTTCATTTAGATGTGGTGTAATCCAACATAATATTTCAGATTATGCAATTCCAATTAATTTTTTCCTTTTAGATTGACTAATGTAAAATTAAATTTTCGGAATTGCAAATCCATTATTTCTTACATTCTCCATTTGAAGTCAATACCCATGTGTTTATATGTTATTAACTGCAGGAGACACTTTTTTAAAGTTACCACTATCACACATTCCACTTCCAACTACATCTTCCTCCATGCAAACCCATCACCCCATCACCCCCACTGCTTCTTCCCCGATCTCCTCTTCTTCTTTTTAACCACATGCACATTTTTTTATCTTATTTTTTAATTATATTATTTGTGTGGTTCTTTTCTTGAATTCTTCCCCTCTCTCCACTCCTTCTTCCTCCCTTTTCTCCTGTCATTTTTTTCCTCTTGTCGTTCCCTCAATGGTTGCTCCCTCCACCACTGCTATAATCTGACAAGACGTTAAAGAAACTCATGTTGGACACACTTATTTAATAAGTTATGTTAGTGATAAAGTTTTGTGTAATTCGTGAAAACATTTTACATTACATAATTTAAAATTCAAATTTCACTAGATTAGAAAATTTGAAAGTTAAAGTTGTATTCCAATTATATAATCTGTAATATAATCTCTACTTTTTTAGTATAATTTGGAATATGAAAATAATATTATAGATTAGACAGTCTAAAATATAAATTTAAAAAATGAACAATACTAAATCTTGTTCTAAATTATATAATGTGAAAGAAAATACCAAATTATATATTATTTTACAGATTGGTCTGCCCAAAAGTTTTGGGCTATTCAAAACTCTAAACCAAAAATGTACATAACAGACAGATGAAATGTTTTAAAAAATATGGAGGTGTGGAAAGAAGTTAGGGGACTAAGAAGGAAATTACCTTGAATGGGCTTGAAGGGTTAAGAAAAATACTATTTTTAAAACCGGAAAAAAATTATATTTTAAATATAGTGTGTAGGAGACGGAAAATTGTTAACAAATATATGTTATGCTTAGCATAACTATATGTATATCTTTTTTCTTTTAAAAGCTTACACCGTTCCAGCAACGTGGTGCAATCAGCAGACGCCAGAGTTACATGGGTTAATGGTATCCCAAGTGACATAGAATAGGTTTGCGACCACCTACCCGTCCTCGTTCAACACCTCCTAAGTCCCATCTTCCCCATTTTTCAGCTTTTTCTCCCACCTTACCACGCACCAATTAATGATTTAAATGTTTATTAACGACGAAACCACGCACCAATTAATGATTTAAATGTTTATTAACGACGAAACAAAGACATGGAAGCAACATAATACTTTTACAAAGACATGGAAGCAACATAATACTTTTACTCAGCAGATGTGTTACACCAGATCTTCATTAAACTCACTACTAAAACCTTAAACTGAAACAGTAAAACCATCTAAGGAACAAAAGTTGAGATGCATGCATTAATTTACACTCATGCAAGTTGGCCTCAGTAGTTATACATGTATTCACAGTTCTGAGCACTTCAAGAAGAAGTGTTCAATCGGGATCAAAAGCGAAACCAAGTAGTAGTTATTGTTTTACAAGAAGAAAGCGTTGCGTCATACCTTTCGAATCATGAACCCAACTTCAAGCTAAGAGCCGTTTTAACATCTAATTTCCAAACAAAACCACCACAACCCATCCTCCATACATCACACGGTAACGTAACTGAACTTCTCTCCCTTCCCCACACGTATTGCACCACTTTCACCTTACAAGTAAAGGAAGGATACGGAACCGGTAAACCCTCCTTAATCACCAGGAACACCGGTCCATGTCTCTCACCCTTCATCATCTCACGGTACGCCTCGTTCGTCCACGTCACCCTCCCGTAACCGTCCGATATGAATCCCGGACACGTGTCCCTGTTCAGTCTCACCCTCCGCTCCTCGTCCGTACTCCCCAGCCACTCCCCTTCCACCCACGTGTTCGTCACGCACTCCACCGTCACACACGAACAACACCCTCCCATGACCGCATCGTACGGTTCAACCTTCGTCGTCAAGGTCCGACGCTCGAAGCTCACCCACACCGGCACGTTCTTCTTCAAGTAATTGTTGCCGATGTGGTTGTTGTCGTTGCTTCGTACTTCCTTTGCTACCGGTGGAGTTAGATCCCTCACCGGAGAGTCCTTCCGATCGGGAGTTTCCGGCAACAAAGGAAGAGTCACCGCCGGCGGTTTCTGCTTCTGCATCTGCACCTGCTTCTGCTGCTTGAGCTCCTGAGAGGGTGTGTTCTTCCTGCGGCGAGTCCTTCGTTTGCTGGTACAGTTGATATCGGTTACGCACTTTCTCTTTATGGTTCTGGTTTTGAGTAAAGCATCGCTGCTCTCAGAGGAGGAAGCATCGGAGGCGGGTTTGGGAGCGATGGGTCGAAACCTAAGCATTATTTTGTCCATGGTGGAGACGTGGGATGCACCGGGAACATAGCGGGCGATGCAGCAGCCTCCCCTGCCGTCCATGATTAAAGTGAGCGTTTTGGTTGTTTGTTAATGTTATTGCGATAATGGAGACAGGGATGGAGTTGGGAGAGGTGTTGGTCTTATAGGAAGCGTGAAACGGACACGTGTGAGGGGGGACACGTGTAGGAACAGTGAAGATGGAGAGGAGTGGGGAATGGGATTGGTTGGGGAGGGCAACGTGTCGCGGGTTGGGAGAGGGAAACGTGAAGGGACGAATGGGAGAAGGAGGAGTGCCCAGTGGTGGCGACAGAAAAGCGGCACGTAGACTGCGGGCTTCGACCATTGTGAATCAGAAACTTTGACCGTTGGATATGAGGTATGGGAGGATTCCAGATCCTGCTCACCACTCACCACTCACCACTCACCACCACGTGTCCCCTTCTGTGAAGGCCAATGGCAGCCAGGTTAGACCCACAAAACCACACCAATCTCAGTTGAACTTTCATGTGCGTCAGACTTCATTTTACCAAACTTCATTGCCAATTTAAGTAGCGCCTCAGCCCAGGGCAGGCCCAGTTTATACTAAATTCTCTTCTTTAGCCTAATCACCTACGCAACCTGCTTTCTTTGTAACCACTTTCGCAAACACTCTCACACAGTGCACCCTCATTAGTCACCCACTCCATTTATATCATTACTACAAAATTCATAATACCATATATATCACAAACAATATATATTTACATTTAGGACAATCTTGTTTACGTCAGTGAAAAGCACGAAACACCGTTTAAAGTGAGAAGTTTTACCTGCATTCTTCAGTTAGGTGTCGTCTCTCTTCGTTAATTAGTTGGTCACTCAGCCAAACCATCTCTATCCTTCCTAAGCATTAACTCTGTAAGGTATAACAGTTTAGTTTGAGCTACTTTGTCTGGTTCTTAGAACTAGTCAGTGAGTCAAATAGTTCACATATCTCTAAACGCATTAAAATCACAGGGCATAAGTCTTTAAGTGGTCAAATTTTAGTGCTTTAATGTGAGGTAGTGTGTCTAGTCTTTCTGATTGGCCACTCAGCAGGAAATTAAAATAAAAAATATTAAAATATTAAAGTAAGTAAATTGTGTTTTGGTAAAAATAAAATAAGAAAGAAAAAGAAAAAATTATTTTATACGTTTTAAATTGCAGTAAAATGAAATGAAAACTTGTACAAAGTTAGGTTCATACATTAATTTTACTTTACAAGAAAATCTCTTTCTTTCTTTTTTTTTTTATAAAAAGCATTCAAATAAGACTTATATTATAAACAAACTGCAGTATGTTATGGTATAAACAAAGGATTAGGAGATCAAGTATATTACGTATAATATAACTTCCCATTGGTTGTGCTGCCCGTTTGTTCACGCCGATATTACTCTCTGCTAAGGACACAGCTGTATTTTTCCAAATTACTCGTCAATACTTTTTTAATTGTCAAATTACTTTAAATTAATTAATATTAAACTATTAGTTTGATACTATATCTTTAAGTAAAAATTTGAATTTAAATAAGATAGGAAAAATGATACAATAGGTAGAAAAGAAAAATGGCAGTAAACTAATGGGTATTATAATTATCCAAAATTTGATTGAAAAATGATTGGAAAGGGTGGGTAATGCTATGGAAGCAATCGTTGAGCATCTAGAAGGAAGCCACGTAGAACGGTGCCCCGTTCGTGATTGGTCCCAGCAAAAGAAAGTCCATTGAGTATCGTGCCTATAACCTCTGGTGGTAGGACACAGTATAGTCATGAGCCATTGATATTTGAATTTCGAAGTTGGAGTTCAATAATTCCGGCATCGGCTAAAGGATATAGTGTGTTGTGTGGACCCCAGTTGCATGCAACAACTTAGCACAAATGGAGCAATCAGGGCCATTGGTTTGGCCTGGGTTCTGATTGGTTCCCACTTTTGTAGTACAAGTAAATGACGTGGTGTGCATTGGTGGTGAAGCAGGCCTGTCACAGCAACACAAGGTACGATTTGGTGGGAGTGGAGGATCTGATGGGAAGGTCATGAGTACCATTATTGAGAGTGTAACATAAATTTCACCGAGCTCCTCATACCACATGTTGTTTCGTTTAGCACTGTTCACGGAATAATGTTCACCATCAGGCTGTTTGGGGATCAGAAACCATCTTTCTTTTTTAGGTGTCACTGAATTTGTACCTTCAATATGAATAAAGGTTCTGCCCAAAGTGAAATGGATCTCTAATCACCCATGGCGTGGCCGTTTGGATAGGCATCGCAATTCATTTCAGATCATAGTGTTACTGTGCGCCTCACTATCTCCAAAGAGGAGTGGTGAGGGATAAGTATGACACCGGTGTGGGCGGAGAGATGTCTCAGTTTATTCTAAAATATTATAAGTTCTTATCAGTAACTACTTCAATTAATTATTCACAAACATACTTATGTTATTAATAAATATAAGGTCAGTTTTTAATTGTATATATGCAAATTAGATGGTATTAGAAGTTTTCGTTCAATTTTTTTTTTTTGTTTTCTTTATATCTACTTTTGCATTTGTGTTCATTAGTGGTGAACGGGAGTTTCCAAGATTTTGCAACTAACGTGTCAAATCATTATTTCTTTCGTTCAAACGATAATTCTTCTTGTATCTCAACTTTTGAATGAAAGCAATTATCGTCCCTAGGCTCTTGTTAGGAGTCTTCCTTTGTCTCAAATAACAAAATCGTATTCATCGTCAAAGGTTTACCACTGTTGAATTCATATGTGCTTTATGGAGTATTCAATGATCAATATTAAAATCAATTTTGAATTCACTTTTTGGATTGAACAAGTTTAAGAAGATGGAAATATTTTTATATAAAGATAATTTCAGAATTATATAATTTAAAAACAAAATTCTATTAATTCAATAAAAAATGTCTCATGATTTTTAAATATTTTACTTGAAAGAGTACAATTTCGGATAAGATTGAGAATTTAAGATCTATTCTTTTATGTAATATTTTAACTTTTGTTCTTTGTCGTGTTCAAGAATTCTAAAATTTAACAGAACATAATTTATTATTTCAAAAATTTGAATATAAGATTCCAAATAATGTCAATTGATCTCTTGCAAATATCCAATAAGATGTTTTCTAAAGTGATTTAATAAAAAAATAATTTAACATTTTTATATTGATTAATATTACATCTCATTCATAAGTAACCATAATTATTTCTCCTAGTCAATCCATTGGTGAAAATGGAACTTCTTTTATGGTGTTTTTCTAATAATGGAGATAGTGAGAGAAGTAATGGAGGAAAGAGATAATAGTTAAATAAATTGTACACTCACTGTGAAAAGACTAATAGCATCATAAATTGCCACTAAAGTGATAATCTAAGTTTGCTAAATTAACAAATATCATTAGTCGCATGTCCTTTCTTTAGAAGATGCATCAAAAAAAGTTTTTGCTCAAGAAATTTCAAGGTCTGTGGTGAACTTGACTCCAAAACAATTTCAAGACATCTTCTAAAACAATCCAAACAAAATACTAAACATGTTGTAATATACTTTTATGCATATAATTATATCTTGAAAACTATTAATTATAAGTTTGCCACTCCTATATATACTACTTTATCTAATAAGTTTCAAGTCTCTCAGGAACTCTTAGAATATCATATACAATGTCCTTATATAAAGTCATTTATGTGTCTAATTATTATATTAAGTGGGTTTTTGTAACAAGATCATATTATTATATTTATTATTCTTTTATTTTTATGGCAAAAATGTAGTTGTAGAAAATATTGCAAAGAGGATTATTGGTTTAATTTAACTGTAAGATGATCAAATATTCAAAAGAAAATTTCAACTCCATCTTAACCTATTATAGTGTTTTTCATCAACATAAAACTTCTTCACTTTTCACTTTTGACACGTTATATTAGTTCCACTAAATTTCAAACTAAAACCAATTTATACATACTTTTCTTCACTTATTATTTTAAAAAAACAAGATAACTCCTTGTGTAATATCATATTGTTAAACAAAGAAAACTTTCATACGACAGTAACATAAATTTAATAAGTTTCATTTGTTATATGATGATATTTGAGACCCTTATTATATACCTTCTTTCTTTTTTCCTAAATATTTTATAATTTTTGGTTGATGATTTTACAAGATTTACATGAATGATTTTAGTGAAGAATAAGATTGAAATAAGAAACGTTAAAGATGATGATGGTGATAAAATTAATTATAAAAATTGTAATTCTTGTTGTGAGTATATTCTCATAAAAGAAGTGAGAACATTAACAATCAAAGTAACAATGCATTAATAATGGTTATGATAAAGATAATATAGTTATTGTGGTGACAAGAATTATAGTAATGATAAAAATGGTGATGACTACATTAGAAATGGTGTCAACTTTTCAACTACCATAATCAAAGTGATGGTGATCCTAATAAAAGTGATGGTGATCCTACAATGAAGATAACAAAGTTACTGAAGATAACAAAGTTACTGAAGATAATATATATGAGGTGGAAGTATAGTAACAAGAAAAAAAAAACGTGATGCCAAAAGAAGGATGATGAAATATTTCTTATAGTATTTATAATATATGTGAGTTATTGATCTAAGATACAATAAGGAAATCTTGAACATAACAATTCATTCAACAAAGTAAAGTAATTATCTTGTTTTATTTACATTATAAAGAAATCAAGTCTAGTTGGTGAACAGGAAAGTTAATTATGACAAAATAAAATAATTATCTCGTTTTATTACTTTTATATCATAGTTAATAAACAAGCTTTTAATATTTAAATTTATAATTTATTATGGTTAGGTTCAGATGTTTATGTCATTGTTATTATGGTTAGGTTCAGATCTTTATAGTTAAAAAGAAAATGTTATGATGTCTTAAAAATATAATATAATAAATTAAGAAAGAAAAAAAATCATAAATTATCTTTAACTTTTACTATCTCACTTTTATATGTATCAATATATAATAAATTGAGAAATTTGAATTCCAATTTTCAACAGCTTGTGACATTCTTGTAGTTATGCGTTATTCGGGACATGGCAACTGATATGATAATGTGAATGCGAATAAGAGAGGAATGTGAGAGAGGCAATCACTTAATATTTATATTTTATTCTTGAAGATCTTAACCGGAAATAAGAGTTTATTATAATTATTGAATGTGGATTATTAATGTCTAAGCATTTATGATAATAGGTTAGGTCAGGCATGTGATTGTGTAATGTGTGTGTATATATAGGTGACTACGGGACCTTCAATATTTTCAACGAACCATATCTTTTAGTCTATTCACCGTGAATGTATACCAGACTTATCCACATATATTTGAAAGTTTTCTGTTCCAATTTATATAAACTAAGAAGAAAGAAAATCAGCAGTGGAACTCTTTTAACCACATTAATCTGAGCTTGTATAAATTCATCTTCAGCTTCACTCTTTATGTACCCATAGGAGGATTACTCATGTTTCATTTTGATTCTTAGCTAAATTGAATGCTTATGCATCAAGTTGCTGTGTAGATTTTGAGTTATCTCAAATTTAAATATTAATGACTTAATTTAGGTCTATTCTTACCTCAGATTTATGTCTCATTTATTAAGTTTGAGACTAGTGAATAGTGTGTAATGGATTTGAGTAACCCTAACTCATGTTAACCCCATTGTTGGTATTTTCTGAGTGTTTGACCAGACATTAGGTATTGAGCTCGCTAACCTAGCTTGGAGATATGATCAAGTACTCTAACAAAGCGTGTTTGTTCTGTCACTTTAGGACAAAGACACCAAGCGATGATATCAAGAAAGTTGATCCTCAAATCATATTTAATGAATAAACCCTATGATATTAGGAAATCAAAGTTCAATATTACTATTCTTATATCTAATATATCTCCAATGAAGAATCTTAGCAACAATTTTTAATTTAAAATACAGATTTATTAGAGATTTTGATTGTAAGATGCTTATGTGACATTTTCAATGTCTTGAAATTAAGACTTTAATTTTGTACAATAAGATATTTAGTTTCAAAAATAAAATATTAAATTTTAAGATGAATAATAGGAATTTTTGTGTTGTGATTTAGCTAAAATATATCTAAATCAACCATAAAAGTTATATATGGTTCGATTTGAATATAAAAAGAAATAAATCAAATCGAATAATTTTTATGATTGTGTTGTATAACTTTTTATCAGTAAATGTATTTGTTTTTTTTTTCTTTTCAAACGATGATCTAATGTTATATTATGATGAATATTTTTTTCTATATTCCAACAAATTTAATGTTTCATTCTCTGAACATTGTATGTTATTGAATTATTTGTTTACATATATTATCATTTTTCTTTCTTAGTAAATGAATTAGTATAAAATATAAAATATTGATTTCACTTAATCTGAAGAAGTCAATGTCTTTTCTTTTATCATTTGTTGATAAAAATATTTTTTTGAAAGGAGTAATTATTTTAAAAAATAATCATTTGTTAAACCTGTCATACTTTTTTCTCCAAATTTTCAAATCAGTGTGTTCCATAACTCATTTCCAACCATATAATGCACTAGCTCTTTTTAAAAATAAAAATAAAAATTGGTGTGTCCCAAAACTCAAATGTGATTCCCATTTCCAACCATATAATGCACTAGCCAAAGAGAATAATAAAATAAATAATAAATATATTAGAGGAAACTAAACTTAAAATAGTTTGTATAAAAAAATTTGTGAACATTGCAACTTTAATCAAGTTTGAATCGAGTGTTCCAAGATAATAAAGTGCAGTATGACAAGCAAAGAAAATAAAACAAACTTTACATATTAATAACGTGTTATAATTAGTACTGAAACGAAACCAACTACAAGTGCTTTATACTGGGAGGATGAGCCAGCGAGGATCAATTATGTTGAAGGACGATTGAATGACGTCAATGGTAGGATCAATTTATGGAAGCTGTCGAAGATTTATCTTTAAATTTCATGGAAGAAGACAACAAAGTAAAAATATAGAAAGGTTAAGACATAAACTAAGTTAAATACATTAAATTTAAATAATTAATTTTGATTCAATTTCATTTGGATAGATTCAAAAATATTAAATCACAAATCAACTGAAAAAAAATCCAAATCAATTCAACTACTTTTGTTTTAATTTATTATATTTTTTAGATCAATTTTAATTGTTTTTAAATGGTTCAGTTCTAAATCAATCTCTACAACTCACTAATTTAAAAAAATATATATATCCAAGTGTAATATTTTGACAACAATATGAACAACTAAGAGTGAAGTATAAATATTATTTTTCATTTAATTATATGTCTTTTGCTTATATAATTATAATCATACTAAATTATGGTAATTAAGTTAACTTTTAAATAAAAATTGTAATACAAATTATAAAAATATAACTCTTATAACATATTACCGTTAAAACAAAACTTATAAAAGATATTTATGATAAATCTCACTTAAAAATAAAATAAAGAACTCCTATTTGACTAAATAACAAACACCAAGTAAATAAAGACATAAATTTATACTAATTTATGTGTAGCTGTTTATTCCGTAGTAACAATATTTTAACATTTTTTTCATATTATATATTCCATTCACCAGAATTGTTTAGATTTCGTCTATTTTTTTCTTGTTACACGTTTTCCATATAAGTGAAAGCTAACCATCTTTTACTGCTGACTCACAAGGCACGATAATTTCCTTTTGGGTTGAAATCACGGAATGAACATCATGATGTCAAGCGTGCCAGTGGCTATTTGATTGTTGGTATATAAGATGGTTGATATCCATCAAATCAATTAATAAGCTTTATAGGTTTTATGCAGTTACCAATGTGTCACGGATATTTTTAATCATCTAATATATTTATAATATCATTCTTGGCGCTTCATTAATCTTATCTAGCTTAAGGGCCATTTATGTTAGTGGTGGTTGTGTTCGAGAAGCAACTCAGGGGAGATTTAGTAATAATTAAATTTAAATTAATTTATATTAAGAGATTAATATTATTTTTTATTAAAATTTTAAGATTGTGAGTATGTAAATTATTTTTAATATGATGTTTCTTTTTTATTTTTTTAACATATAGTTAAAATAATATCATGTTCAGTGAAAAAAGTTATTATATAATATAATAATTTTGAGAATTATTATATATAATTTTTCTTAACGTTTGAGTAACTATTTATTACTTAAGTAAAACTACTTGTTGCATGTTTTATAATAATTTAAAAATTATTATCTATCACTGTCACATTTGAACGATGAATCTGAAATGGCAAAAAAATTGTCTCAAGGCTTTTAGTTCAATCTTTTTGTTATATATATATATATATATTTTGCTTGAGTGCTCGTATTGACACTCGACTAATATATATAATTATTGTCGAATATTTCAGTATTGTTTGCTTAAGAATCTTCGACTCGAAAAATATATGTATAAACCACAATATTTTCAAGCTTTGGTAAAAAAAATACAAAATAATATATATACCCAACATTAATGATAATCACAAGAAGCGATATATCATATAATAAACTTGATAACATCCTAATTATTCAATAATTATATATAAATATAAATATATAAATATATACATATATATATATATATATATATATATATATTTTAAACATCATCATTTCAACAATACTCAATTCATACAACTAAAATAACATCCAATTAAATACATACTAGAACTGACTCTAGTTACTTAAAGGTGGTGTCTATTAACCAACAATAGAACACCACGAACGAATTAACCTATGAGAATCTTTAAAGAAAAGAATAAATGAACTATTATAGACTGTTTATAGACTTTTTCATTATTCATCAATTAAAACTTATATCTCTAAACATTCAGGTCTTGTTATTAAAAACAAAAATGTGTATTTCATTTTTTATTTAATACTTACTAAACAAATTAGAACCATATGTTAATCACCAACTAGTATAGTTAAACTTTAAAATATTTACGAAATAATTAATATTAATAAGTTGATTTTTTTATCATTTTTTAATAAGTAGATAGATTTTGTTTCTTGGAAAATAGTATTATTTTTAAAATAAACAAATTAAGCAAATACAAAAAAAAAAACATAAATAAAACTCGCCATATATACGTTTAATGTTTGATTCGATATTTAAATTATAAGAATATGAATTACTTATCCTCCATGCATAATAATATGATAATTCGATATAGTTCCCATAGTCTTTTTCAAATGCATACGTAGTGTGGCATCTTTTAAGCTTTATCGTAACGAATGAAAAGTGAAAACCCATAAACATATACAACATTCGAAAACCCTTAAAGTGATTAATATTCCATGACAAGTAAATCACCACACTTTCACATTTCTACTTTAGAAAGCTTTGTTAATGATGTGTGTGGAGGATATAATTTGTGGGAAATAACCAGAAACAATGTGAAGAAGTATATTTAAGATTAGTTAAAAACAAATAAAAATCAATACAACGGTCACAATGGTATTAAAAATATTCATTTATTATAAATTTTATCTATCAGAGACACGCATTTACCTATCTTCCACGTGAATGTCTATACTCTAAACAAGCAGTTTATCATTTTTTGTAAAATATAAAATAAACAATACATAAACACAATAAAATTTTCATAATTATCAATAAAATATAAAATAAAAAACACCTTCTTAAATTTTCAACATTTTGGCTATGGTTTCAAGAACACCAACTCTATCTACAATCTAGATCAAATAGAAGAAAACAGAAACATGATGTCATGCGTACATAACACACGCATACCCCACATATACACTTTCAAAATTGGATTTTCCTTCTAGTTCTCCCAACTCCATCTTCCATGAGTTTCTACAGTTGAAGTCATTATTAACAAATTTAACAAACGATTAAACAAATTACACAAATCTTTCTATATATAGCACAGGGTGCATGGTATCTAGAGGATAAAGACGTTGATTATTTATACATATAAAAGAAAAAGAAATGACGCAGACCACATGCTGATTTTGCACAGTGTTTTGCTTGCCATGTTTAGATACAAAGGAGAGAGACCCTCCATAATTAGAGCATCAAAAGCCAACCAGATTTGGACACTTAAAAGCAACTAGAATCTCCCCAACACACTTTGGAGATCACAATATATAAATTGCATGGCAGGTATCCTATTCTTGGTGCCTAATATTTTATCTTATTCTTGATTCATTCTAAGTCATAATAATTTGCCGTTTTTGCCACCTGTAGCTATGTGACAAGTATTCAAGAATTTTCCTCATATGGCTTCACGCAGCAGTAAGCGTATATTTAGTAAGCATATATTATATGTAGATAGGGATGGGTTGTGTTTGTTTTCTACTCCTGAACAGGATCTGAATTCTAGAACCCCACATCACGATGAGTATCATAAAATATAAACAAATGTTGTAGATACTTTCTTGGAGTGATAACCTCTTCATTTGCCTAACTTCATATTGACTTGGAAAATGTAATTCGAAACTATTTTGAAGTTACTTGTTTATTTCTACTTCTATTGTGGCTGGTCAGGAAAAGTAAGAGAGAGAGAGAGGGTACTTACTAATTAGCCGAAAAAGAAAAAGGAAAAAGAAAATTGAGGAAGTGTGACAAAACCTTTGGAAATTGAGAGTTGTCGTAAGTCTTAGGCGTGGTTTTACTTCAAGCCCACGCCACAACTCAACTATGCAACTTTACAACTTTACTAACATGGGTTGAGTTCAACTCTTGCTTTTTCTATTCTTTGCTTTTTTGTGAAAACTTATCTCCATCGTACTAGAATTTATTTTATGTATAAAAGAGACACTTTAGAGTAAATTCGATATTTCGACATGGATCTTTATACAATTCATGTACAAATAAATGAGTTGCTAAGAACAAATTTGTTTGAGCATGTTTAACATTTAAGCGTTGGTGGGAGAGAAGGTAGGGTGGATAGGATAGGAGCTTGGTTGTTTTTGTAGGTAAATTAAAGGTGACCTATATATCATAAGTGGTGAATATATTTGGTATTTGAGTTTAAGGGATGTAGTTATGATGCTTTGTCCTGGTGTATATGGGTTTGACATTTATACTTGCATCTCTCAGTGAAGTTAGTTAAATATCTTATTTATTATTGTATTTGTTGGTTTTAATTTTTTAAGTCTTTGGTTTAGTTTAGTCTATATTCCTATCAGATGATTTTGATAAGGTTGTATACGGGTTGGAGTACCATAACTATTTATTTTTATTCATTTATTTTTAGCTGTTCAAAAATTATTTTTAGTTATTAAGAAAAACACGATGTATCTTATATTTGAGAATTATTTTTGTCTTTCAATATCCAAATAAAATAGTATTTGAAAAATTCAAATTCAAGTTGAACATATCAATCACTTTTATCTATTATTTACTTTAAAACCATTATCTATATAAATATAATATTATATATTATTTAATTATTTTAATTAATAAAATTTGTATTTTTCAACTAAAAATTTAAATAGAAAAGTTTAAAGTAAACCTTACCACCTTAATATACAATTCTTAAATTTATTTGATAATGATAAGTCCTACAAACCTATAAATAATCATTTAACTAGCCGTGCATTATAGTTGTTTTTTTTTATACTCTTTATTTTGTTTTTAAACTCTTGATGTTTTTCCATTTTTAAATTTAATTTTTTTCATAAATATTCTTATTTAATTGCAATAGGTGTTACATCAGAAAAGAAATGGTGTTATCCATGGCATAACTCTTTTGACGCCGCAGTTTGGTGTAGTTTCACTCATTGATGATCGATATGATGTTATCATGTTTGTGTTCTCTATCCCTTTTTGAAGAGCCCATAAGTGCAGCACTAGAGAAGTGACTGAAAAAGTAATAAGGAAAATAGTATGATTGGTGTTTAGGTTTATGGAAGACCACAAAAGCAACATCACATCCAATTTTGAAATAAATCATAATTAAATGAAATTAATCATATCTTTTAAATTATTTAAAATTAAATATAAATCATAAATTTATTATTCTATTAAAATATATAATTTAATCTAATTCATAATTAATTGAAATTTGTAAAAAAAAAATATTAAAACTTATTATAGTTTATAAATATAAATTATTTTTACATTTTACTTAAATTAAAACTTTTAAAATTATTAGTCTAAATACAAATAGTTTGTAATTTGTATTTTTTGGATACGGGTACATATTAATAATAATAGTAAATATTTTCTAAATTTACCTTTTTTATTAATTCTCTTACTTAAAAAGTTAAATGTTTTTTTACTATATTTTGAAAAGATTAAATACGAATTTTTTGAATTTTTATTTTAATTTTATAAAAATATGAATAAGTTATAATAAAAAGTATATAAACAGTTATACTTAAATTGATTAAAACAAATAAAAGGTGTATTTAAATTTGAAATAAAAAATATTAATAGATAACATTTAATTAAAATTAATTATTCAAAATTAAATATTCTTATTAACATATATATGATTACCATTAAATGTTATATTTGATATTTATTTATTTTTAATCATTTTATAATTAATGGTTCTTAAAATAATGATTAGTAAAAATATAAATAATATTTTGTGTTTTTTTATTAAATACCTTTTGTTTTAGTTATATACCAATACTTCAAAATACTTTGCAGTATTTATTCTATTTCAAAGTCATCACCAACTTATAAAGGATATTTCCTAATTTTCACCTCATTTAGAAGGACTATTTCATAATTTTCAATTTCATCCCTTCAAATCCCTTAAAATCTCTTCCCATGAAGGAATATCTCATTCTGTAAATTTCCTATGATCCATTTCCCATATTAAGTCAACCAAACAGTATTCATCTATCTAAATCATCCTCTTAAATCCTCTCAAATTGATCCAATCAAACACCCTCTAAGTATCTCATGATTGTGATTCTATCTTAAAACAATATTTTTATTAATAAAAAAGACTTTTATATAATAATTTTTTTTACTAATACTATAAGCTTTTAGTATTAGTAAACAAATATTAAATATTTGTAAATATTATGTAATAATCTAATTACACATGAAGAGTTTAGGATAAAGGGAATAATAGGAGAGTATTATTATCTAATTTTTTAGGGGATTTTATGAAATCCACCACAATTTTGAAGGTAGCCAAACTCTTGTTAATATTTCCTAATAAAGAGGAACTCATCACTTACTTCACCACTTTTGAAACAAGCAATTGAAGCATAGTTTGGCATATTCCCGTTAATTGTCACCTCAAACTCATTTTAATCAAGGTTATCCACAACCAACTTTTTTTCCTTCAATAACTGCATAGATGAATTCATACTTCTAAACCCAAATATATTCTACGTAATTCAACTCCAAATCTAAATTTAAATTCAATGTTAATTGACAATATTACTTACTTTTACAGATAGGGAAATCATAAGAAAGGAGTTTGTAGTTTTTTTCAACACCCTCACCACATCATCTAGAAAGGATGGTCTTGAAAAATTTAAATCCATAAATTCTCAAAATAATTGCACCATTTCTATACAAAACCTTAAGAATCCGGTATGCAAAATAAAATTATTGCTTTGAATAAGATTAGTTATATATAATTGAAATGGAAACCAATATAATTTTTCTTTTTTACTTTACATTAGTTTGTTTTAAACTATAATCAATGTAAAAACCTTATATTTGTTATACAAAAGTCGATGTAGACAAGTTGTCTGAATTTTAATTCAAAAAATATCAAAACCTTCTTTGCATAAAATATTAGCTATGCAAAAGAAGTGTTGTAGTATGTGTTTCTTGCGTTAAGGAGAATTTTGGTCAAAATTTATTTTGTAGTAGAGTGATTGATTTTTGAGTATATTTATTCCAAGCTACTTAATGATACAACTCAATACAAAATTTTCACCCAACACTCAAATCAAAAGCTATATTTGAAAATTTTTCTAAATAAGCACAATAAAGTAAATAAATTTATTTGTATTTTAAAAATAATTAATACACAAGTTGAAAATAAAATTTTACAAAAAATAATTTTAGTTTGTGAAAAATTATTTAATTTTTTTCTTACTATCTCTTTTACAGTCAACCTTTATGTGTAGAAGGTGACCAAACTTATTAACAACGAGTTCAGTAGTATTTCAATATGATTATGAATTATGTTTGAGTTCACAATAAATCATCAAAACCACACTAAAATATTAGTTAAAACGAGTATATATCTAGTTCTATGTTGAAAATTTGATTTTAAAATTTAAATTTATTTTGTGTTAAAGAAATGTTAAATAACTTCATATAAAACAGTTTATAATAAGCTTACTATTAACTTTTTTTTAAGCGAACTATTAATTTGTTTTTTTAATGAAAAGTACATAATATTCAACCACTTAACTTTGCATATTAATTTGAAAGGTTATTCAAATTGTGAGTTTTATATTAGATCAATTTTAAAAAGTTTAATTTTGAATAAACGAAATAAATACATTAAATCTTAAAAAAAATCACATGTATAATTCTAATAATTATTTTTATAATTAACTATAATTTTATAGTTTAATATTAAATTTTAACAAAAAATATTATACCAAAAAAAATTTAACGTATATTTACCAAAGTATAAATATTAGAACATCACACTCAATTTAAGTTGAAAACTCGTAAAAGAAATTTCCTTATTTTAAACCATACTCTTGTTATCCATTTTATTCTAATTTATTTACTCAATAATTACTTACTCACTCGACACCCATTCCGACCACGCACCAAATTCGATTTGGATTTTATAAGATACAATCGGATAAGTTTTATTTGGTCACGCCTAATATAATTATATATAAAAATTTTGACTCCTCGTTTGTCTTACATCCTTCTAGGTCCTAATCGATAAAGATGCCCAATAGGGACACTGCCAAGTGAAATAAATATATGACATTACAGAAATAATAAATTTATACTTTATTGGAAAGTAAAAAGTGGACAAAAAATATAAAGTAAAATTATTTGAATTAAGCAAAAATATTTTTTGATTATTAATATATTTATTTATTATATATTAACAAGTAAAAATGTAACATATTTATTATTAATATTTTTATTTTGTTTATATTATAATAATAATAACAATATAATTATTTATTTTTAGAATAAAAAATATAAATATTAATAAAAATAATAACATAAATAATTATGTTATGAAAGATATAATAAATTATTTTTTATTATTTAACATAAACACTAATAATATATCATTATTATAGAAAGAGAATACACTAGTTCGTGACTTTCTTGCAAAATCATAAAACTATATATATTTTAATGAATAAAAATATATGGAGATGCACGGGTAAAAGTCTACGTGTTTTCGCTTGTATGTAATATGAGGGATTGTATCGAAAATATATAATTAATTATGTTATTATTTCATTAATACTTATTATATAATCAATTACGTGGAAGTCTAAGTCTATGTTTTTATTAACATATGTGGAAGTCTATGTGCGGAATTTTAACTGTTTTTGCTAATATATAATATAAGCGATTGTATATATTATGATTGTTTTATTGATATTTATTATATAATTAATTATGTTTCGAAATATTATTGATTATATGTTTTTCGCACTTACGTTTTTTACATTTTGTAGAAAGTTTCATGCGTGGATCTATTATCGTTTTTTTTTTTATATTTATTACTTTTATTATTTTCTGCTTTTTCTTTAATTTCTTCGCCTTAAAATAAGGAAAGAACTTATAGAAGACGCACTACATAAACTAGATATGAATACATCTTTGCTGTTAATATATATATATATGAATCTCTATCCATTCACATGTTTTCGTTGCAACATTTCTGCTCAAACTTTGAAATGACCGAAAATATCAATGTGAATTGGTCCAAAACAATACCCTCTCGATCACTGAGATGACTTCAAATCTGTGAATATTTACTTCGTTTTCACCTTCTAGTTGGAGGAAGAAGACTCTTAAGCAATCAGAGTGAGGATTAAGCAACTAAACAACATTTTTATTCATGTTAAAAGTAGTTTTCAACAATTTTTTATCCCATTTAATGATATTTTTTCAAATATTTTAACTTTAATTAAATGTCTACCATCCCTCCATGTATTTTTTATTTTACAAAAAAGAGTGTTCTGAAAACAATATCAAGAGATTAATACCTCTCATGATAACTTCAGAAAATTAATACACCATTTTATTTTATTTATGCAATCTAATATTTGATGATAGATTTAAAAGACTCTTTATTTCTCTCTTTTGTTTACTGCATGCTCCAATAAAAGGACCTGTCAGTCCTCTTGGTTAGTAGTTTGCGTAATTTTGTTTTTTCATCAATGAATTCCACATTACTGAATGCCCAAATGAAGTGATCTGCTATTAGGCTTTGTTGTTGTACAAAAATGGGCTTGGTAAGCCCAAGAATAGAAAAATGTATCTCTATTTTTTCTAGTACGAGGAATTCAATGTTGGACCATTGTATTCTGCACCCCATTTTTGGGATATATATTCCGAAATGCATTTTCAAATTTAAAAATGTATTTTAGAATATATATTTTAGAGTTTGTATTCTAAAATGTATTAATATATTTTAAAATATATTGTTATAATACAATTTTCAACTGTGAAATATAGAATAGATTGGATTGTGGATTATATATTGTAGAAGGTAGTTTTCATATTCATATGGATAAATGAATACCGAAATCAGCTGCAAGTTTAAACGAATGGGAATGAATGCAGTGGCCCAATGTTGGAATTTGTTGTGGTCGCGAATACTGACGAAATTTAGGTTAAGCATTTTGTGTTAGGAAGACATAGTTAGAAGAATCACGTATTTGAGAGAAATCACGTCAAATGAGATCCGTGGAAGCTACTATTTGAGAGTGACGACGATAATCCATCTTCCGTTAACGCAAATCCAAACGCGGTAGTACTGCCAAATGCAGCCCACAGCACAACACACCTCCCAAGGAACCCTCCCTCTTATCCTCCTCCCACAAAATGACACAAAGCTACCCACTGTTTATTCAATTTTAAAATTCTCACAAATTTTAAAAATTCAAGATAAATCCATTTTTATTCAATTCTAAAAATATTTTAATCTCGCCATTTATAAAATATATTTTCAACTCCCAAGTTAGAGGCTATGACAAAAGTGATGAAAAATAGTAACATAACACTACCAATTCAACGTGTATTTTCATTTAAAATTATTTTCAAACCGTAAAGAAGTAGAATAATTTTCAATTTAGAAAATCAAAAATAGTTTCTCCTCAAATTTAAACAATTAAATAACTATTTTGTTTTCTTTCTAGCTCTCCTTTTATCAAATTACTCTATCAATTATACAAGTCACTTATCTCATTTTCATTTCCATCTCCCTTGATGTTGATGCTGTATAACCATATACTTTGCTAATTGTTCGACATAAATCACGTTAGATAAAAGATAAAATAAAAATCTGCAACCATCTTCTTCTATATAAATTCTCCACATCCCTTGCTATCATGTCACATTGTATTTTTCACACGACAAATAGAGTAAGATAATTTCAGGAAGACAGAAAAGCAATGGAGTTTGGAAGCTCTGGCTCTTACTATGATGTGCCAGAGGGAGTGGATATTCGGGGAAGATATGATGCAGAGTTTGCCAAAATCCTGACAAAAGATGCTTTGAAATTTGTTGCTGACCTTCAACGTGAGTTCAGGAACCATATCAAGTATGCATTAGAGAGGAGAAGAGAGGCAAAGAGGAGGTACAATGAAGGGGCTCTTCCTGGGTTTGATCCTGCCACCAGGTACATAAGAGAGCAAGAGTGGGTGTGTGCACCTGTTCCACCAGCAGTTGCAGATAGGAAAGTGGAAATCACTGGTCCTGTCGAAAGAAAGATGATCATCAATGCTCTCAACTCTGGTGCTAAAGTCTTTATGGTTAGTTATTCTTGTAATTAGACTAAAGTTGCTCATCAAAAATTTATTTACACTTGCACACTGAAAGCTTTTTCTTTATTTTATTTCTAAGGCTGATTTTGAAGATGCACTGTCACCGAGCTGGGAAAATCTTATCAGAGGCCAGGTGAACTTGAAGGATGCTGTGGATGGCACCATAAGCTTCCATGACAAAGTAAGAAACAAGGCTTACAAGCTCAATGATCACACAGCAAAGCTTTTTGTGCGACCAAGAGGTTGGCACCTACCCGAGGCACACATATTCATTGATGGTGAACCTGCAACTGGTTGCCTTGTTGATTTTGGCCTCTTTTTCTACCACAATCACTCGGAATTTCGCCGCACTCAAGGTGCTGGCTTTGGCCCCTTCTTTTATCTTCCCAAAATGGAACATTCAAGGTAAGAACTATATATTAAGAACTTTTTTGTAAGTTTGTCTTATATTAGTCAATAGTCACATAAGAACTTTGTGATTGATAGGGAAGCTAAGATATGGAACAACGTGTTTGAGAAGGCTGAGAAGATAGCAGGCATCGAAAGAGGAAGCATAAGAGCGACGGTTCTGATAGAAACACTTCCTGCAGTGTTTCAGATGAATGAAATTCTGCAAGAGCTGAAGGAGCACTCGGTGGGTCTGAACTGTGGTCGTTGGGATTACATTTTCAGTTACGTGAAGACCTTCCAAGCTCACCCAGATCGCCTCCTACCAGATAGGGTGCAGGTTGGCATGACTCAACACTTCATGAAGAGTTACTCTGATCTCCTCATCACAACGTGTCACAGGCGCGGTGTGCATGCTATGGGAGGAATGGTATGTAATGGAACTACTCTGGTTTAGTACTAAATATGCTTGTTTAATTTTAAGCACTTCTATGATCTCTAAGCAAAAGGGTTTGTTTATATAGATTAAAAGGTTGAACTTGTTGAACAGGCTGCTCAGATTCCAATCAAAGATGATCCAGCGGCTAATGAGTTAGCACTGGAACTTGTGAGGAAGGACAAACTCAGAGAAGTGAAGGCAGGGCACGATGGGACTTGGGCTGCACACCCTGGTCTCATTCCGGCTTGCATGGAGGTTTTCAACAACAACATGGACAATGCTCCTAACCAGATAGAGACCGTGAAACGCGAAGATGCTGCAAACATAACTGAAGAAGACCTCTTGCAGATACCAAGAGGAGGGCGCACTATGGAAGGTCTGAGATTGAACACGAGGGTGGGGATTCAGTACGTGGCAGCATGGCTCACTGGAAGCGGTTCTGTGCCTCTTTACAACCTGATGGAAGATGCTGCCACTGCTGAGATTAGCCGCGTGCAGAACTGGCAGTGGCTCAAGTATGGAGTGGAACTGAATGGGGATGAACTTGGAGTGAAAGTGAACAGAGAACTTTTTGGTAGGGTGGTTGAAGAAGAGATGGCAAGGATTGAAAAGGAAGTGGGGACAGAGAAGTTCAGAAAGGGCATGTACAAGGAGGCTTGCAAGATCTTCACTCGCCAATGCACTTCCCCAACACTTGATGATTTTCTTACCCTGGATGCCTATAATTACATAGTCCTGCATTATCCCAAGGAATCATCAAAACTTTGAACTGAGAAAAGGGTTGGTTCATTATGCTTAGTTATTGGATCATTTGAATTCTGTATGTCTGGCTATCAGTTCATGAGTTTATGGAAAGTTCATAATTATGCGAGGAAGAAAATAAAAAAATTGGGAAACGTTTTATGAATGCAGATATTTCTCCTGTACATGGATTTTGTAATGAAAGATGGCTAAGGGCACTCTTCTAACTGTCAGAAATAGAATATATAAATATGGAATATAGGAAGACCACTCTTCTAACTGTCAAACTCACTGCACTTCTTATAACTTTTTATCTGTTTAGTTGAAAAAATAAAATAAGAAGTTAATTTAGGGCAATAGATACTTAGTGTGATAGCACTAGAATGTGAATAATTTGTAATGTGTTGTATTGTTGAAGTATGTAGTTATTTTTATCATTTGAATAATTCATTTTTATTCTTTTTTTCATTTTTTTAGTTTTAAAATATAAATAAAAGTAAAATATAAAATATGTCTACCAGATAGAAATATCCCTTTATATATTAATATAATTTTTTTAAGTTTTAAAATATAATTAAGATTAAAATAAGAATACAAGATGCATGCACAAAGAGGGTAATCCCTTGTATATTGTTATAAATATATATTTAAAATATAATTAAAGATAAAATAGGAGAGAAATTCTTTAAATATTATCGTAGATAAATGTTTTTTAGGAAATTAATAATTTTTATTTATTTTGAAATATATTTATTTTTTATTTGTTCCATAAATACATGGCTTTAAATGGAATTGTGTTTTTTTTTTATTAGCTTTTATTTACAGTGGATTATCATGTCTCTCTTTTTGACGGTGACAAGCTTCGCACGTATTTCATAATTTATTTTTTATTTTAGTGTATGTTTTTCAGAATTAGGACATAAATCATGAAACGGAATCTGTGAAGAAAGAGCATTAACATAATACACGATATAGGATAAGTTATTGAAGTCAGTTTGAAAAATATTTGTGAAGAGTTGTTTAACTGAAACAATAACTATTTTGACAACTATTAGAGATAATTTCCATGACTCTTTTTTTAATTTGTCATTACGTGGATATAAAATAACCACATAATTTAGTTCACAATTAATTGTTGAGAATGTTATAGCAACTCCATGTCCAATGGCGATCAATTTGAGTCATTTTATTCTAGCTACATATATTCAAATGTCTGAAGTGGCACCACCTATCTTTGAGTGATTCTTACTGCACCTCCACGACGACTTCCTGCACCTCCAAAGTTTTTCAAAATTCTCATTTTAGACATAATAAAAAGACCAAAATATCCTTTGTTTACAACCTATAATGTGAAAATTTTGAAACATATTGCGGGTTGTACAACCCGCAATATATTTTAAAAAATTTTGTATTTTTACATTGTGAATTGTACAACCCGCAATATATTTTAAAAAATTTTGTATTTTTACATTGCGGATTGTACAACCCGCAATATATTTAAAAAAAAAATTGTAACCCGTAATGTATTTATAAATTGTTTTATTTTGCAAGTTGTACAACCAGCAATCTGCTATAATAAACAAAGGACATTTTAGTCTTTTCATTATGTCTAAAATGAGAATTTTGAAAAATTATGGAAGTGTAGGAAGTCGTCATGGAGGTGCAAGAAGAATCACTCCCTATCTTTTGAAGAAAATCGAGCCTCTTTCAGTTGGCCCAACACATCTACTTTTGAAACCCCGTTTCTTCTTTTTGCACCCGTCGGTTCATTCTTTAAATAAAACAAGAAAAAAGAAAAAGGAAAATCTGGGTCCATTTTGCTGGCCAACCCATTTCCTGTTTGCACCCCACTTTTTACTTTATGCACTTTGTTGTTTCATTTTTTAATAATAAAACTGGTCCATGCATTTGGTTATTAAATGTTTTTCATTTTTTACCACCGTATTTTGTTTTTATGAAATAATTTTTTTGAGATAAAAAATTAACATTAAAACTTATAAAATAATTTTAATTATGTATATGACTGCACACGTCATCTTATACTTAATTTTATTATTTAAAATGTTTTCATACGATAAATATTATATTTAAATTTGTTTAGAATCAAAATAATTGCACGCGTTATGTGAAATTCAATACAAAACTTTTGAAATAACGTTTTAGTATTTGTATGATTGGATACATAATCTTTTACCTATTACATTTTCCAAAAACATTAAAAATATGTTATCTCCTTAATTAAATTCATGAAAATAAATTGTCACAACAATGAATAGTTTACACCATCTTCGATTCGTAAAAAATATCGAGCAAAGTCATTTGCATTCCCTTGTACTCTAACAAGTTAAAGATTATAAAATCTTAAAAATATCAAATTTTCAAAATTAAAAAAAATTAAAAACTAAAAATACAAATTTTAAAAATATCAACATCCCAAAAAAAAATATTATTTTTATTTAGAATTGTGGAAACCCTAATTTTTCATTATGAATGAAATATGTCTGAGTAAGCCTAATTCTTGTCGGTCCTAAAATAAAAAATTAAAATATTTTCTTTGTTTTAACTTGTATTTTTGTTTTTTCTTAGGAAAACAAATATTCCAAACACCACTTTGTTTTGTTCATTTAATTAAAGGTATCATTTTAAGACGGACGTTGTAGGGTGCTAACACCTTCCGTACATGTAACTGATTCTTGTATTCTGAATTTGATTTCACAAATCATCTCTTTATCTTCGGTTTTTAAGAGTTTTTCATAATAAACTATAGTGGCAACTCATATGTTTGTTTTCTAAAAGTTTTTTCTTCTCCTCGTTGTGACCTCAGTTGAAACAGATTACAACTCCACTAATAAATTTTTCAAAATATTTTTTTCCGTCATGTCGTGACATTGGTTGCAACAATATGTTTTTCTTTGTATATTGTTGATGCAGTCTAGTTTTTCATTTTGTTAGTAGAATTCATATAAGTTGGAGTTTATCTATTTGTACATTTTTGTCTTCTCTCTTTTTCTTGGTTTTCGTTTGTAATGTACTATTTTGAACAACTTATTTAATTTCTTGGATTGAAGTATGGATGGTTCTAATGATGCCTGAATGACAACTAGATAAAAACATAACTTTATATGTTTAATTACAAGTTTTGAATTAAGAATGATACTATATGTACTAAAGTATCAACTTCTGCTTGATTTGTTTTTTTACTATATACAAACAATTGGTGCATGATTTTATTTGTAAAAGAAAATCATATAAGGTCGAGTGAAGTTGATTTTTGTGGTTACCCTAGTCTGAATTGTGGTAGTCAAAATAACAGATTATGTTTTTATCTAAATGTTTTGACTGGAAAATGATTGTGAAAGTATAAAGAGATACTAGAGTTTGATAATTTTGATAGTTTACAAGTAGATATGATGATAAACACGTTTCTGAATGAAATTGATGATAGTTCGATAGTATTTGATATTGTTAGATTTATAGGTTTTTGAGGAATGATATGTTTTTGGCCTTTTATACTAGCTTTGGGTTTGACTGGCATCGGGCGCAGGCCTAGCCACTGTGGCGTGGAGTGCAAGTCGAGAGGTTTGCTCTTGGGTTGGATTAAGTTGAGTGCAAATTCATTGGCGTCAGCTGTGACTTAACAATTATGCTTTTGGGTGTGAGTGGCGTTGAATGCCACTTTCTTAGGCTAGGTGCGGTTCAGTTACATTTTTTTTATCTTCTCTTTATTTCTACATGAAATTTTTTATTTTTTTCTTAACCCTTATGACTTTTATTAAATTACTAGTTGTTACATTTAATTGTTTTGGTCATTTTCAAATGAATTTCATTTAATTAAGATGAATGTGTGTGTATTGAATCTTAATCTTATAAAAAGTGTTTGATGTATGATCAATGAGTATGAATGTAGTGAAATGAGGTTGATACATAATATTTTCAGGAAAAGGAAATACTGTGTTGAGATTGATTAGGATGTGCATTATTTTGAGACTTTATAAATAAGGAGGTATCCTGACTCTACTGGCATATTAGAATTACACTGATGAAAAATTTCAGGTAGCAAGAGTCAAATGAGATTCATATAACAGGGCTACGGTGTGAAAAAGGAACCGATTGGACCAGATCATATAAATTAATCTTGTCAATGTGAGAATGATGTGATTTATGTGTACATTGAGACTATGTGGATTTCACAGTTGGAAGGGCAGTGTGATATGTGTTGACCCCTGAGTCTATGTATGCGAGTCAGCGTATTTCTGACATGAGAATTTGGTAATGAGATATTTACAAACACTTTACTGTTTTATTTAATTTAATGTGTGACAAGGGGTGAATTACACCTTTTTTGCTATATTGAGTTAAAGAGAGAATTTTAAAATACTAGCTTACCCTATTTTTTGTTTCTTGTTGTGTTGTTTTTATTTTAAATTTTGTGATAACCTTGTGTTATACAAGAATATATGATTTGATAGGTGATGAAACTCCTCGACAATATAATAAAGTGTTTTTTATTTTTAATTGAATATTTTTATTTATTTAAGTTTACATTGTAAAATCCTTAAAAAAAAATATTTTGAAATATTTTGGGAATATGATATATATATATAGTTGTAAATTATCTACATGATATAATTTCTGTATAATGTAACTGGGGATGTTATATTAAACAACAAAGTCATAATAAGTTAATCATATTGTTTCTCAACATATTATTCTCAACCATTTTAAGAAATTATTTCTCACAATCGTAATACATTAAGTGTGTGCTTACGGGTAGATTTCATATCTATTCCTATATAGTTACGTGTTTAATACAAATATTGGACTTGTATTGTATAACAAATTCCATTGAAGAATGTATTCTTTTATAAAAAAAATATAAAAATCATTGAATGAAAAAAATGCATGAAAACTGAAAAATAAAATGTGAAGATTATAAATTTTGTGTAAATATATAAATAACTTATAATCGTATTATGACTAAATAAAATATTTCAACAACATAGACATTATAAGCTTAAAGAAATAATTTAATAGTCGTCACATTAAATAAAAATAAAAAATAAATCTCACAAACTTAATATCTTACCGTTGATTTTGAATTGGAAATTTTTTTATATGAATTGAGTTATGACTTATCAAATTTATATTTCATTACTTATATATTACTTACTTTCCAATACGTTCACCCTAAAAAATTGAACAATATAAAGTATTATTTATAATTTTTAGATTTATTTAGAGTGAGAGTTAAGTATTTTGTAAATATAATTTTTTTCTAATTTTCTCTTTCAATAAAAGGTTTATAGTTGTATTTATATATGAGTTCTTGTATTTATTTTATTTCCCATAAAATTTGTGTTATTTTCGAAGAGCAAACACTTAAATTTTGTCTATTAAGATGTATCTAGAAGTATGGTTGAGAAACATATTTGTTTATTTACTTTTATTTGTTATCAAATCATCTTTATTTTTATTTTATTTTTATCTATTTCTTCTTTTTTTTTTTTTTTTTTTATTTTTTTTT
>Ga0209489_100470_pt1 | contig 75487 bp, 37 predicted proteins | sample SiratrowhiteBW_FD_187527 | JGI IMG/M metagenome (GOLD analysis project Ga0209489, IMG submission 187527) | Root nodule microbial communities of legume samples collected from California, USA - Siratro white BW (SPAdes) (version 2) | ecosystem: Host-associated > Plants > Roots > Nodule | place...
AAAAAAAAAAAAAAAAAAAAAAAAAAAAAAAAACATTCTGCACACGTACACCCAGTAATTTCCACAGCATCACATTTCAATACTTGCATGATCAATATCATTGGAAGTCACAACCTTTCATGTTATCACATAGCTCACATGTCATCATTGCATACTCACCTTATCCTTCCTTCCATCTTTATGATAGCTTCCTCTATGGCAGGAACACTCTTCTTGAAGATTGACCATTGTTCAGCAGGTAAACTTATACCTAAAATATAAGATACAGGAAAAGGGACATATTTAGTTCAAAATTCGGATTAACCAAGTTCTCAACAAAACAGAGTCACATAAACTCAAGTAATTATCCTCTAAAGCTAAATCAGACCTCAACTCAAATCCTCTGATTTATGCATGTATGTAACAACTGGCAAAACACACAAACAATGACAAGGATAATAATAGTTGCCTCATTAGATGACTTAGTTACATGAATCAAGTGATATCATCAGATTTGACTAAAAGCTAAAATCTCAAGGATATTATTGACCATGAGATTCTTTAATATTATTTCATCTGATGTGATTCTCAGCCTCTTCCGCCAATTCTTCAAGAACAAGTGATTTACTTTCCTCATTTTATCACATTGACTTTCTTTATGTCAATCTCATTCAAAAGGGGTGTAGTGTTGTTGGTATCTGTATGCAGTAATCATAATGGACTATGAATGAAATTAATTAATTAATTGGGAAAAGATACTGTACTGTTGTTCATATTTGTGGTGTTTTGCAAAATAAAAAGACATGGCTCCCACACTGACTATAATCGATCTTCTGTCATCCTTCTCAATAATAGTCCCACTAATATTTTACCCTAAGCTAGCAAGATACAAACTACAGAGATTTTTACACTATAATGAGATTAACTTGTCACAAACTACTGACCATGGCCAACATACAAACACATAATTTAAATTCCAGGAACATTTACAGTGTAAAGATTCATTATATAAAACAGGAAGCAATAAATTTACAAGCACAAACAATAGATTATGTAATCACCTTTAACACCAGGAAGTAGTTTTCCATCTTTCATATAGAACTCCCTAATTGAGACCAGTGGTGTCCCTCTGAATGCTTTCACAGCCACTGTCCTCCTGTTTGACAACTAGACCAATCAAACAAAATTTAAAAACAAAAATTAAAAACTCATCAACAAGTTCTTAAACTTTTACAAATTAGTTCTCTTCATCAATTACCCAGTCCACAGATGCAGACCAACCTAACAAAAAATAAATAAATACACTTTCTAGGGTTTTTATGTAAGTTCTCCTTACATGACAAATAACACGTTCAGGGTCTTCCCTCCTCAGTTTCGCCAAATCCTCGGTCTCCTCGTTGGCCTCAACGGCATCTTCCTTCTTCACCTCTTTTCCATTGGTCATAATGGAGAGAAGATAGGACTCAACTATGCTTCTGATAAAGTTTTTACTGATGGAGTCGGAGAGGTCGATGCCGAGTCTGTCAGAGGCAGCGAGTCTTATGCCGAACTCAGTAGTTTCTTCCATGTTGGATTTGCTGAGTATATCCAACACTGTTTCCTCAATTTTCTGTCGGGTCTCTGATTCCATACTCACAGAAGTAAAACAAATTAAAAAACAATAAAACAATGTCACACAATATATAGGATTCAGTCCCAGCTATATGTTGTGTGATATAAAAAAACAGATTATAGACAAATAAAATGAATAAAGGTTCCACCGAGATTTGAACTCGGGTTACTGGATTCAGAGTCCAATGTCCTAACCACTAGACCATGGAACCATATACTTCAAAATATCTAACATTATTTAAATCCGTGTGTTCTGTTATTATACATGTTGAATATGTTTTACACTTTGAAACTTTCGTTGCAGAATTTTACAATATGAGATATTAGTTACAGGTATAATATTGCACAGTTTTAATCATGAGTTTAATATCATAACTAATGAAAAAAATCAATTTAAGATAATTTGTATTATTATATAAAATAATACCTATTCTTTTATATTTTATAATATTTTAATTAAATAAAATTATTTTTTGAAAAATAAATAATTTTTTATTTAATAAAATAAATAAATCATCTTTATTTTTTTTAAAATAACTTTATAACTTTTTTTAACTAAAAATGACCATTACATATATTTTTTAATAATTTTATAAAATTATATTTTAATATTTCACACACTATTTTTACAAGATTAAATAATTTTAGCAAAATACATGTGTTTTACTAATAAATAATAAATATTGTTATCATATATAAATATAAAGATAACTGTTTATATCAATGTAGTTCATTGTTCAAAAGTAAAGCCAATATATAAATTTAAAAAAATAAGATTTAATATTAGTCTACGTTTCAAAGAATCGGATTTTCAAAATTTAAATATCTATCTAGAATATTTTATAGTATTGATTTTAAATTTTAATATTTCTGAAAAAAGTTATTTTGAAAAGGAAATAAATAATTATTTCTTAAATTAATTAATTGTTCGCCTTTATATTTTAATAAAATTATACATATTTATTATTATTTTTAAGTCCTATGAAAAACTCTGTACTGTGTATACTGCTATACAAAAAGATACTATTCATTAAAGAAATTAAGAAAGAAGTTATAATGTCTGGTAGTATCAAAATCCTTTTTATGCACAAATATTACCTTTTATATGTTTTATTTTTTCATGATAACGTATCTTTAAATTATTTTTAATAAAAATTATAATTAATTTATTTGATTAATTTTTTAAAATAATGAATGAAGAAAATGCATCATAGGATGGGTGAAAAGAAAAAAGACAAAGGCAGTGAAGGAAGTCACGAGAATCATGGAACATGAAGACAAAGGAAGATGGTGATAGCTTATATACTTCTCTTTAGTCTTTGCTTGAGACATAATGTTTTGTAGGTTTTAGTTTGATGGTAGGTGGATGAATCATGGATGACCCATGCTCTCAGATGTTGAGATCAAATGCAAAATCAGGTCTTTTGAACAGAGTTGGATAAAAATATTAAATGAAAGAGTAAATGGGGATGGATGAGAAATATCCCCACTTGATTCTTCATAAATAAAATATCAATGTCTCACAAAAAGCAAATATTTAAAGAGATATTTTTGCAAGACTTTTTACATTTCTCTGCTTACCTAGAGCAACATGTGTCTGTTTGTGATAACATAATTGTATTAACTATTTTTCTTAGAAAATATCCATAAATAACCATGAATATTTATTAATATAACAAAATTTGGTGGAGAATTTTTACTTGCATTTTTGTGAAAGCAAGATAAGAATGAGGTGGGTTTAATTGGGCTAAGATTTGGGACATTTCTAATCAATACTATATCCCACAGAGTTAAATATGCAAAAGGTTTAACCTTTAAATGACGGCATATAATAGTTATGAGTGTCATTGAGATTTATTTGTGCTTAAATTGAATAAACATTCATTTACAAGTTCTTCTCTCACATGCAAATAAATTATCACCCATTGCCAACAACCTAAAACAAAGTAAAAAAAAAAAAAAAAAAACCAAATCCCTCCCCATCCACATGCGCTGTGTTTTTTATTGTTTAAGTTTTTACAAGCTTAAGTTCATTTCATCCTTTAGACCACAAGGACAAACATGAAATCTGAGAAAGCAAGATCATTTTTTCTAATATAAGTCACAATCCATGTGTCATTATGAGAATAATTTGGTGGAATTTTCTGACTTTTAATCGCCAGTCACACATCAATAGGTCAACCCTTATCAACATTGGAGCATGATTCTCCTTTGTGTTGTGATTCACAATTGTGATCCAGCTTATTATTTAGTTATCAAGTTATACTTGTTAAGGAGAACTATTTAAGTCCCAAATATTATTAAACAAACATTACCAAGAAAAAGTTGTGAGAATGATTATGTTTCCAATTCCTGCATAAATAAGCATCTTTGACAAGGGCAATATATTAATTACACTCCATTTCTTCACACTCCAACCCTCACTTTTCCAATTAAAGGGTGAACATTACCTATAAAGTAAGTCATCTCTGCACTAGACATTAAATTGTTTACCAAGGTGTGCAATGTAAATGGGTTGATTTGAGATGAGTAGTTCAAGTTTAAGTTTAGTTTGCAGGATAAAATACATTTAACTTTAATTATATATTGAACAAATTAAATGTAGGTGGTTCAACTTGATTTTATTAAAAAAAAGAAAATTTAGGATTTGTTAGGAACTGTATTCAGACCTCATTTGTGTGTTGGGTATATGAGTATCAAAATATAGATATTGACTGTAGTAAACATCTTAGCATTGAAGTTTAAAATATGTAAGTGAGTGGGTAAAATATTGTATTTTGCTTTGTACTAAATTATGCTTATAATAAACGTATTTAAGGAAGTTTACTATTATAATTTTTAAAATATAAGCTGCCCTGTGATTATATTGTTTTGTAACTCAAAAAATTTCATGAATTTTGTCTTGTTTTAGTTTTTTTTTTTTTTAAAAAGTTAGAGAATTGTGTAGAAGATGAATTGTTTTATTTTATTTTTTTTAAATTTAAGTGATGCAGTTGTTTTTTATAAACAACAAAAAGTTATCATATGACTTGGTGGGGTAAGGGATACAATTCACATATAACACAAAAGAAGACAGAAAGGATAAAAAAAATTATGCTTTATCTATTTACTACACATATAAATATTAGATAATCATTTATTTATTACTACACATATAAATATTAGATAATCATCACAGACATCATATAATAATATCTTTTAGCAGTTAGTAATTCTACTCTGTTAAGTTCCTAACCATTAAACCAAATGTAGAGTTTTGTTGCAATTTGTTTGGGATGACATTAGTTCAGCAAACTATATCATAGCAATGAGATCCATTTTGAAACTACACCATCACACTGATTTTCTCGTTTTTCTTCAGATTCCTTATCCCAAACCAAATTCAAGTAGACGAGTTTTCATTAAATGGTATATAAATTTATGCTTCTCTGCTTAAAATGTAGACTACTAGTCAACCAAATGATGATATAGTACTCTTTCACAATTAGTTTCTCTTCTATCAATCGATTCTATATCCTCAACCCCTGACACCCTTCACAACTATTATCTTTTTTGGAAATACAAATATATGACAATAACACCATTGCAAACCTATTCCTTATTACATAGAAACAGACAGGTTGAATAAATTCAAATTTTGATAAACAGCAATGTCAGCTCAAATTGGATCCTACCTATAATAATAGATTTCTCTTCCCCATTTGTCTGTGTTATGTAGTCTATTCTTTACCATCCTCCAGAAACAAGGTTTCACTTTTAAGTGACACTTTATTTTTCCACACTAATACATAAAAAAATATGTTAATATTTTGCTGTAATCATTTGTATAGTTCATAACACATTTTAGAGAGTGTTTTGTCTCTATTCGCCTTCCACAATCATCCATTCTCCTTACTAGCTCTTACCTCTCTTTTCCTGCACCTTCCTCTAATTTTTCTAACTTTTTTTTTTCTAATTGCTCATTTCCCTCATCCACCTAAACACTAAATCTATTTAGCTCTTTCTCCCACACCTCATCCTACTAACCTTTGTTTTCTCTTTTCAGATAACAAACAATCATTATATACTACACTAAAAGTCTTTTATCCATGCCTTTATTTAGAATTTCACTATACTTCTTCCTCATGCCTTATATTATTAAATAATTTCATCTGACTTTATTTCCTACAAACCTTTTACAAACACTTAATTAATCAAATTAATTGTGTGAAGCAAGGAAATTCACTGAAATATCACAATAATAAAGTAAATGATGAAACCATATTCAAACTAAGCAATGAAATAAAAAAAAAAGTAACTCTTCCGAAGTTCTTATAGAAATTCTAACACTTTTACTTTGTTATAAGGAAAGTTTCTTTGTGAAGAATTAGGAGAAGTTCTTTTGTAAAAAACTACAATAATATTACTTTTATATATAATCTTAAAAATAAGAAGATAAACATTTAAAGAGAGTAATTCTGATTCAATGAAGCTGAATGTTATTTATATATTTCTAGAATACTTTATGTTATAAAAAATGTTGAACTAAAAAACTATAGAGTGGATGTGAAAGACATGAAAAAGTAGCATAAAAATAACTTCTTCTCCTTAATGTCTTAAGTCAAAATTGATTCCACATAATTTTTTATTGACTTCTAAGTCTAAATTAAGGTCTAAAACTAGTCTACGTGTACTTCCGTAAAACCTTATAATTAAAAACAATAAATATCTATACAATTTGTAAAACACAACAAAAATAAAATAAAATCATATTCTTCTACTCTTCAAAATGGAGTATCTTTCTCCTTATTCTATTTTCTTCTGTCTCTTACGTTGCCCAATGAATTTCAACTAATAAATTCAATGCTTTATGTACAACCCAACAAATATTTTTATATTTGTAATCCTGCCTCTAAAGTATTATCCAGATAAAAAGAAGTTTGATTTTTCAAGAAAATGTAACAATGAAAGCATCTATTTATTTAATATAAAAAATGTCACGTTCATTATTTAATTATTAGGTCTGGGATAAATTCACAATTTGAAGTATGGTATGTGTAGTGTAGTAGTAGCAGAAGACAAATAGATTTGCAAAGAGAGGATGAAGATGGTGTGTTGCCCTACCCTACCCCACCCAACTCAACCATCCTCATAATTAACTGCGTCACTATTTACAGTTTCTAACAGTAACAACCATGGTCACAGGAGCGCGACCGCCTCTTCACTATTTATTTATTCTCTTCCACAATCTTTGCACTCTCTCACCCCAGCAAACTGCAACCATGGAAGGGAAGAAAAAAACCACAAATGGCCTTCTCTTCCTGTCTCTCGCCGTCGCCCTCTCTCTCTCCGCCGCCGCCACCACCCCATTCCAACTCCAAACCTTACCTCTTCGCTCCCTCCCCAACCCACCCACCCTCTCATGGCCCGAAGCCGAAGCCCTCGTAGAACCCGACCCGGAACAAGATCTCTCCCTTGACCTCCACCACATAGATGCACTCTCCTCCAACAAAACACCGGAGCAGCTCTTCCACCTCAGGCTCCAACGCGACGGCAAAAGAGTCGAATCTCTGCTCACGCTCGCAGCCCTCAACACCAGCCACGCGCGCAGATCCGGCTCCAGTTTTAGCAGCTCCATCATATCGGGCCTAGCACAAGGAAGCGGCGAGTATTTCACGCGCATAGGCGTGGGTACTCCCGCTAGATACGTCTACATGGTTTTGGACACCGGAAGCGACGTCGTTTGGCTCCAATGTGCCCCCTGCCGCAAATGCTACTCCCAAACTGACCCCGTTTTCAACCCCACCAAATCCCGAACTTACGCCGGAATCCCCTGTGGAGCCCCTCTCTGCCGCAGGTTAGACTCCCCCGGCTGCAACAAGAACAAGGTTTGCCAGTACCAGGTTTCCTACGGCGACGGTTCCTTCACATTCGGCGACTTCTCCACCGAAACGCTGACGTTTCGAAGGACAAGAGTCACGCGCGTCGCGCTCGGCTGTGGCCATGACAACGAAGGACTCTTCACAGGCGCTGCTGGTTTATTGGGCCTGGGCCGGGGCAGGTTATCGTTCCCTGTCCAGACCGGACGCCGGTTCAACCAGAAGTTCTCTTACTGCCTCGTGGACCGTTCAGCCTCCGCCAAACCATCCTCTGTTGTCTTCGGAGATTCCGCTGTTTCCCGAACCGCGAGATTTACTCCTCTCCTTCGAAACCCCAAGCTCGACACCTTCTACTACGTGGAGCTCCTTGGGATCAGTGTCGGTGGCACCCCGGTGCGTGGCCTCTCCGCCTCGCTGTTCCGCCTAGACGCCGCCGGGAATGGCGGAGTCATCATCGACTCGGGCACGTCCGTCACCCGGTTGACCCGACCCGCCTACATTGCCCTCCGGGATGCTTTCCGTGTCGGAGCCTCGCGTCTGAAGCGAGCGCCGGAGTTCTCGCTCTTCGACACGTGTTTCGATCTGTCTGGGCTCACGGAGGTGAAAGTGCCGACGGTGGTGCTGCATTTCCGCGGTGCCGACGTGTCACTTCCGGCAACGAATTACTTGATTCCGGTGGATAACAGCGGGAGCTTTTGCTTTGCTTTTGCGGGAACCATGAGCGGTTTGTCCATAATTGGTAACATCCAGCAACAAGGATTCCGGGTCTCCTACGACCTGGCGGGTTCGCGGGTCGGGTTTGCCCCGAGAGGCTGCGTTTGAGACGTGGGAACTGGGAACAACTCATTCCCCTTGTTTTCTAATTATTAATATGAATTATTGTTGGCATCGCTTTTTATAATTTAAGTTTTAAAAAAATGTTAGATTAGAAAATGAGGGCTGAGATCTCAATCTAGATCTGAAAGAGGAACTATGATGGAACAAGACGAGAATGTTTCTATTCTGGTTTCCTTCTACCCTTAGGTAGACCCTTGTTGTGTTTTTCATTTTTTTTTATTTCCCAATTAAATACACCAACTACTTCCATTTGGCAGAATTTAACCTTTTAATTGCTGCTGCTAGTAATACCAGCTCTGTACTAGATATATGAATACTGAGTAGTACTCTTGTCTTTTGTTCTGGTGAAAACTCCAACTAGCAATGCAAATGTTATTAGATATTTTTCCATTTCACTGCTCCTCGATTATCCCTTCCGTTTTCTGTTCTACACTTTCACCTCTGCTATTTCATTGAACGTTGCTTCTTTCTGTTTGCATGTTAGATGAGCGCCTGTTACGCATCTAACTTCCATTCAATGAACCTTTTTACAATTATTCTTGAATTGAAAATTCATAAAATTATCATCTCAATTATTGATACACTATACTACATTGACAGAATTATTCGATATAGAATCTCTCAAATTAATCAAATGATGTCTACATTACAGAAAGATATTGTGAAAAGACAAACAGGTACGGAACGACTGTCATTTTCTTGTTTTGGGTTCCGTACACCAGCATGACACGTTGAAGATTTATTATTCATTTTTTCTATTTTACAAAGAGAAAACAAGTTATGTAATAAATACTATGTTAGTTTTACATTATTATTTCATTATATTTACCATAAGTTTATTTATTTTATAATTACATTAACATTCATATGTATATCTGATATTTTTATATTTTTATGGCAATGATACATAACAATTAAACTCGAAAGTGGTTCATAAATTCAAAGTTTATGCAGAGAAAGTATTTTATATCTCTTGAGAAAATTAGTATTTGGCAAAATGAATTCATCAAAAATTTGGAATGTTTTCGTCAGGTGGTGTACCAGCCAAACTAAGTATGTAGGATTCTTTTTCAGCCTAACACGTGTAATGTGTAGCGTGTCTCATGAAAACGGGTAAAGAAGTCTTACTTTAGTACCCAGAGATGGTTCATTCATGGTTGAAGAAGAAGCACATGGTGTTGCAATTGTTCTCTCTGGTGCACAGTTTCCAAATGCCACAACAATACACTAGGTCAAAATATGCACCGCTAGCATCTACCAGCTCATGCTTCAAAATTAAAGAGGTACAATTTTGTCAAATGCTAGTTGGTAGGTACTGTAACTTTGGAAAGAGAAAAGCAATTGCTTCTTTTCCTAATTGATGGATAGATGGAGTCTAGCTGTTAAAAGAGGGACTATAAAGTGGAGATTGCACTAACACACACCACTTTGCTTTTGAAAATCACAATGATGGGTGTGCAAGCCCAACCAACCTAACACTGCCTCCACAAATTCCACTATGTACCACTTTAGATCCACTTTCTCAGTAAAAACTTTCTTTTTTCCCAGGGATAATATTTCTCTCATATTTTGGAGACAAACTTAAGTTAAATAATTAAAAAAAGACGAAGTCACATTACAATTTAATCATTTAGAAAAGTAATGGAATTTAATCCTACAATTATGGAATATGTAGAGTAAATGCTTTGTTTTAACTTATTTTATAATCCAACAATGTCTGTTCCGGTGGATTAAGTTGTACTTTAGAAATATAATATTAATTTGTGGTCCTTCTTCTAAAGCTCTATAATAATGCATTGGTATTCAGTTTGATTTAAATGTAAGATTTTTTTATGGCACATTAGTATGCTATAGTAATGTGGATTTCATATAATATTCTATAACTTTTGCATTAAAGATGTTTTTCAGATATGAGTTTTGTGTTTGAACATACACTCACTATAATTTGAAAACTCTACAATCAACCATAAAATTTAGAAGGAGATGAATATATGCCCAAACAAATAAATGATAGACAACACAATACTTGAATAAAAATCCCATAATTAAAAAATGAACTATATTTTCAAATATTTTGATCTAAATAATGGCTATACTAGAAGACGGCTAAGACGCATAAACAAAAACTCTCTGATCTACATGTAGTGTCGGATTGCAAAATAATGACTTCAATGCATCTAACACTCTAAATCCTATCTTTTATTCCACACCTAATACAAACAAAATTCAATTTTACTGTTGCTATTTAACTATCGCATTTGTAAGCATGTTCTAATATTTTTGGATATTAATTTTTTTTTATGGTTGTATAATGACTTCAAATATATTGCATCAACATAATTACTATACATTAAGTATTATTAACTTAGATGTTAATTTAGTTGTTATAATTTGATTCTTAAAACATGTTTTAGATTAATTAAATATCTTTAACTTTAGTTTTAACTTTTATACCATGGGAAATTATTTTAGTGTAGTAAAAAAATTTGTTGTTTTTTTCTTTAATCTTTGTTTTACCAGTTAATTATTTTCTATCGTTTTAGTATAAATAAACTAAATATAATACGTTAGAGTTACAACTAAAGTACCTATAATTTATTTAGTTGATACTAATATTTTTTATACATGCATATTTAAAGATAGATTTTCTAAATACTTAAGTAACAAACATATGACATTTGAAACAAAATTGCATCAAATACTGAAATAAAAAAAAACTATAATCAGTTTTTAGTTGAGATGTTTTTTTTCTTCTTTAAATCAATAAATAAATAGGCAACAGGCAAAAATCCTCTATTTATACTAATAAAATGTGATTATATTTATATAATTATTTTAAAGACACCATCTATGCTTATATAATTCTTGTATAACCTTATCTTAATGCTTTATATTCCTTGAAAAACAAATGGCAAAAACATAACACAATCGCATAATAGGACACACTACAATACATTTTGACAGACTCCCATATTATATTCATCCTATCCAAAACTTAGATATCCATTACCTTTAATCAAAGTCTCTCCTATTCATGCTTATCCATCTTTTAATATAGTGTAATATAGTGTTATATATATATATATATATATATATATATATATATATATATATATATATATATAATTGTAATTTATCACCGTTGGATATTTGTTGTTCTGGTAATTGTAAAGCATAGAATAAAAAGTAAAAAAAAAAATAATATTTCATGTATGAACAATTTTGTACTGTCTTGCAGACTTTATATATATATAAACAAACTTTCATAAAATATAAAATAAATAAATAAATAAAAATACAACATTCTATTCCCAAGCTGGATAATGGATGTTCTTTATCTCAAACTTGTTATAGTATTTATGAAGGAAGAATTTTCAAGGAAATCTCAATAAGTTGTTCATGTGATCTAATGAAGAGAAGATAGAAAAGCTTAGCTTGAATTTTATCCCGAACAACATGACAATCAATGTCAATGTATTTTATTTTTTCATGAAATATAGGATTATGAGTTATGTGACGAGTAGGAGTAAAAAATTGAGAATATAAATCTTATAAAAGATAATGAATCAATTGTAACTCACAAGTGACCGTGGCAATGGTCCAATATTCTGCTTCTGAAGAAAAACAAATACAATACTTTATTTTTTGGACTTCCATAAGATAAGAGAGGTATCTAAAAAATATGTAGTAACCGATGGTGGATTTTCTAGTTTGAGGACATGATGTCCAATTTGAATCGTTGAAACCTTTAAGTTGTTTTTTCTGCATTGGAGGGCAAAGAAGAGGTATTGTGTGGGATTCATTTCGATATACCAAAGGACACATTATGCAGCTTGATAGTGATGAGCAATAGGAGTTTGAATAAACTGACTAAGAAGATAGATAACAAAATTGATATCATGTCGGGTATTAGTAAGATAAAGCAATTTACCTATAAGCTGGCAGTAAGAATCAGGATTCTGCCGAGGAATATCAGATTCATAAAGAATTTTGATGTCTTTAGATATAGGTGTAGAACATGGTTTGCTGGCAAGCATTCCTGTATCAACAAGGATGTCAAGCGCATACTTCCTCTAACAAAGATGAATTCCTTCTTTAGTTTTAACAACTTCAAAGCCAAGAAAGTACTTCAGTTAACCAAGATCCTTAATTTTGAAATTGTTATCCAAACATTGTTTGATTTGTTCAATATCAGTCAAGAAATCTGGTTAGTTTGACAATTGATGTCATCTGCAACAATCTCTCCCTCAACAATTGTCCTACTGAACAATTGCCCCTCTGGAAATCGAACTCATGACTTTGACTCTAATACGAATTGTTGGATTGAGCGCTTACCACTAGGCCAAAAAGTTATAGCGATTAGCCAGGGCACAACTCTTTCTACTTAAGACGCAACCCAAACACCACGATTCGATTGTGACTTGGCCCATCTAGTGGCCTCCGCCATGAGACAATTGATGCCACCGACAACACTTAGGACTAACATAATTGTTAATCTTGTGATGATAATCAGTAAGAAAATTCATAGCTCTTCTACCTGCTTGAGCTTAAAGAAATATTTTCTTGAACTGTAAGACTATTTTGACCATCTTCTACATAATCTTGTAGTTGATTATTATTATCTTGGACCTAAGTTTCTCTGTTATTGTTGTACTCAATTTTCTTTTCTTGATTTCCTAGGTTCCAAAAGAAAATCATAATTTGGTTAATCTGCTGAGATAATGACAGTAGAGTTATGATCTAGGTGACGAGCATAATTCTTATATGGAGAAATAAATTCAGAAAAACTACATTTCTACTTATGAATATTTCTCTACTTTTAAGATATAAAAGAACATAACCTTTAATCCCATTCTCAAATCCAAGAAAAATACATTTTTTTATCTCGTGGATCAAGCTTAGTTCTTTGATTTTCAAGAGTGAAAACAAAACCAGAGCCAAACACTTATAAATTCAAATATGTGAGAGAAAGATCATGCAACATTTTATATAAAGACTTTCCATTAATAGTCATAGAATGAAGTCTATTAATTATATGCACAAAATGAGAAACAACATAAGAGTAATAGATTTTAAGCAAATCAGATTGAAAAATTAAACTACCAGCAACATTTAAGATGTGTTTTAAATACATGATCTCTGATGCCCAATACCATATTTGTTATACAACTCATCATGGTTAAACTCTTTCTCATTATCTGTTTTAATAGTTTTAATATGAAAATTAAATTGGTTTATAACATATACAATAAAATTAGATAAAAGAGTTATGGTTTCACCTTTGAATTTCATGAGATAAATTCAAGTATGCCTAGTGTAGTCATCAACTGTTAGAATATTATTATTATGAAAACAAATCAAATCAATAGAATATTAGAGATAATCAAGAGAATATCAGAGAATATCGGTAAGAATATCAGAGAGATAATCAAGGGAGTATCAAAAAAACAAATCAGTAGAATATCAAAGATAATCAAGGGAGTATCAAAGAATATCATCAGTAGAATATCAGAGTATATTAGTAGAATATCAGAGAATATAAAAGAATATCAAAGAATATCAAATGTATTTATTTAGAATAATTTCCATATTTAGTTTCCTAGAATTTTATATTAAGTGAGCTATTGTAAACAAAGAGACACACATTCAATAAAAAAATCTTTTTCCATGTTATCATATTTTTTGTTCTTTTTTGTTCATAGTTATCATATCCTTGTCCAACTTTTCTTAACCCTCGATATCATCGCAAGATGGTATCAGAGCGGTGTCAGATTCTGGAAATTTAAAAACTAACATCATTGTTCCATTACCCCTCACAGCCAAAAAAACACCAAAAACCCAAAAATGTCATTTTCATATGATGAAATTGGCAACAACATGAATCAAAACCAGAATAAATCCTCAACCATTACTGATGAGCTAACTTTGCAAATTACAAATATGCTTCGTAATGGCCTAGGGATTCAACAAACACAATCCAATCTTGACAATTTGTCAATTGATTTCAAATTAAATGGAGACAATTATCCATTGTGGGAAACACTCATGAAAAAGGTTATCGGTGGCAGAGGAAAGAAGAGTCATCTAACAGGTATACCTTCGGCACCAGAAGAGATAGAACCAACACATGGAAAATGGGAACAGGCAGACCAAACTGTCTTCACTTGGATAATTCAGAATATTGAGATTAGCTTGATAAACAATATTTCCCAATTCCCAACCACCAAGGCTTTATGGGAGGGATTGGCTACTACCTATGGAAGCGGCACAGACCCGATGCAAATTTATATGATTTACACCGAAAAGCAAACACACAGAAACAGGGAAAGGATACCTTAGAGGATTTCTGGAACAAATTACAAGCTATATGGATGGCGATGGATGGCGATTGACAAAAAGCAACCGAACCCTATGAAATGCTCAGATGATATTGCAACCTTCAACAAAATCAAACAAGAACAGAGACTATATCAGTTCCTAATAGGGATAGATGAAAAATTTGAAGTCATCAGAAGAGATCTATTGATGCAAGAGAAGACACCTTCAGTAGAGTCTGCTTACGCTGCTATCCGAAGGGAGGCGGCCCGACTCCAAATTCTAAAGCCTACCACCAGTAGCAAAGAAAACACATTATTAGAGGAGGTCGGAATCGAATTAACTGCAAGAAATAAACCACCGGAACAGGGACAGGGATGGAGTCACCCAGAAACTGCCGGAAGACGTCCATCACAACAAGACAAGGAAGACAAAAGCCACATCCACTGTACTCATTGTGGAATGAAGAAACACACCAAGGAGACTTGTTTCAAAATCGTGGGTTATCCCAATAGTGGGAAGATTTAAAAAAAAAATCGCAAGGTTGCCACCGTTGTGGGCATCCCGCAAACCACTAGTAACTGTAATGGTGACACCAGAACAGAGGAAGAATCAAAATCGCAAGTCATTCATGGAAGAGCCGCAATCACTCATGGAGGTAAAAAAAGAGAGGAGGATACCAGCCCAGGAAAATCTTATTAGTGAATTTTTTATTGTGGGGCAACTGACACCATGACCCATGACCCATGATCCTCATGATTTTAACAATCTCTCCACACCTGTTAAAACTCATATTAAGACAACTAGTGGAGAATTAGTTGCGGTCCAAGGAGAGGGCTCAATTGTTTTTTCAAAAGAATTGAAATTAGAAAATTGTCTCTATGTTCCTACACTATCATGAAAATTACTTTCTATAAGCCAAGTTACAAAGGAGTTGAATTGTGTGATTCTCATGTTTCCTACTTTTTTCCTTTTACAGGACATTCTTACGAAGGAGATCATTGGGCGTGGTACTGAATGTGGAGGTCTTTACTATATTGATGAGGTTGCTCACAAGGGGCATGCCATGCTTGCTCACGGAACGGTTACAAGACAACTCTGGTTATGGCATAGACGTTTGGGTCATCCTTCATTTGGGTACCTTAAGATTTTATTTCCTAGTTTATTTACTAGTAACACTGAGCCCATCAAATGTAAAACTTGTATACGGGCAAAGAATCATAGAGTTACTTTTCCTCCCAACTATAATAGAGTCAATTATGCTTTTTCATTAGTACATTCAGATGTGTGGGGTCCAACTCCTAATTCCCATAATAATCAATTTCAGTATTTTTTGTTATTTGTGAACGATTTCTCTCGCATGACTTGGGTATATTTTCTTAAACACAAATTTGAAGTACCCGATAAGTTCTATGCATTCTATCAAATGATTCACACTCAGTTTGACAAGAAAATCCAAGTTCTTAGATCAGATAATGGTGGAGAATTTGTTAACAAATCAATGCAAAAGTTTTTCAGAGAAAATGGTTTAATTCATCAAACTTCCTGTCCAAACACACCCCAACAGAATGGTGTAGCAGAATGGAAAAATCGTAAGCTACTAGATATGACTCGGGCCATGATTTTTGATGCACAGGTTCCAACACGATTTTGGCCCGAAGCTGTTGCTACCTCGGCCTATCTTTTGAACAGGTTACCCTCCCAGACCCTTTACCACAAAACACCCCTACAGATCCTAGCTACTCAGACTAATATCCCTCTTGTCCAAATGTTACCACCACGAGTTTTTGGGTGCTCTGTGTTCGTTCATATTCCCAAAGCTAACAAAACCAAATTTGATCCATGTGCTGAGAAATGTGTCTTTGTTGGATATGCTACACATCAAAAGGGGTATCGATGTTACAACCCAATCACTCACCGTGTATACGTAACTATGGATTGTGATTTTTTAGAATCAGAATATTTTTTTAGTAGCCAACTTGATGTTCAGGGGGAGAAAACTAGTGAACCACCAAGTTGGTTAAGTAATCTTAGTTGCCAAGAAACTGATCCAAAAGAGCAAGTAGATGGAGCCAACGAGCATGTCTCTGTCAACGTAGGAAGGGACCAACACAACCAATGAGGATCCTTCTGAGAATGTTCAACAAGAGGTAAGTGATCTTCACTTTACTGAGTTGTCTCCTGTTATGAATGAAGCACTAACAGTAATAGGTTAGCACCAGAACTAGAGTCTTTCACACTTCCGCCAAGAAGAAACAGAGGGATACCACCTAATCGATATTCTCCAGAACATGTTTCTCGGAATGCCAGGTGTCCTATGAAGATAACCAGAGAAGGAGTAACAAACATTGCAAGAGCTTTTCTTATTCCCAAAACAGTTCATGAAGCCAGTAAGAAGGGCGAATGGCAAGAAGCTATGAAAATAGAGAATCTTGTACAACATGACAAAACCAAGCACCTTGAAGTGGACAGACACTCCATCAAGAAAGGAGAAGATTGAGGATAACAATATTGAGCTTCTATTTGTAAAGTCAGAAGACCAGTTGACAAACATTTTCACTAAAGTTGTTACAGGCAAAACATTTACCCGTGTCTTCAGCAAGCTAAGCATTGGTGATCCCACTGCTCACCTTGAGGGGGAGTGTTAGAATATTATTATTATGGAAACAAATTAAATCAATAGAATATCAAAGATAATCAATAGAATATCAGAGAATATCAGTAAGAATATTAGAGAGATAGTCAAGGGAGTATCAAAGAAACAAATCAGTAGAATATCAAAGATAATCAAGGGAGTATCAGTAGAATATCAGAGAATATCAAATGTATTTATTTAGAATAATTTTCGTATTTAGTTTTCTAGAATTTTATATTAAGTGAGCTATTGTAAACAAAGAGATACACATTTAATAAAAAATCTTCTTCCATGTTATCATATTCTTTGTTCCTTTTTGTTCATAGTTATCATATCCTTGTCCAACATTTCCAGTGTAGTCATCAACAACAGTTAAAAAATATTTATGTCCATTAAAAAATATATTAGCAACCGGTCCCTATATATCAATATGAATGAGTTCGAAAAGCTCTTAAAATAACATATTCATCTTGTTGGAAAGGTGATTTATGTTGCTTTGCAAGATGGTGTGTCACATATAAATCCACAATTAGAATGTATATAAGGAAACTTGGTGCATATTTGCTTAAAAGTTCTATTCCAAGGATGTCCTAACTTAAAATGTCAAACATTTATTTTAGTGTTTTTAAAATTTGAAACAACATTAACACAAGACTGTAAATTGGTAAAAACATATGTAAAATTCTAAAGATAATATAACCTTCCATTCAAATTAGCTTGACCAATTGTCTTGAATTATTGGCATGTATTTGAAAGATCTTAAAAGAAAAAATTAGTTTGCAATTCATATCATCAATTAACCTTTGCACATGTATCAAATTAAAAGCAAAACCAAGTATTTATAACACATTAAAGATGATAAAAAAAATTCAGAAAATTTAATTGTGTCACCATATTTAGTTATAAGAAAAGCGTCATTAGTAGGAAATTTTATTTTAATCGGTTTTCTCTTGTAAAAAACAATAAATTGAGTTTTATCACATGTGACATGGTCAACAACTTTTGTGTCAAATATCCATTGAGTCATACTTGTTTTTTGAATATTTAGCAGAAGTATCCATCTGATTTGATGCCTTTGTACTTTATTGATGCTATGATTGGATGAATATTGCAACAGATTTAACAACTTCTGAATTTGTTCAGAAGCAAAAGGATTGGAATCACTAACTTGTCTAGATTATTGAGTTTCCTCTTCTGTATTTGTTTTGAAGATTAAAATTAGAAACTTACTTGCTTCTTTTTTTTTGTCTAGATTGTTTATTGGAGAATAAATTTCCTCTGTTTGAACCAAGTTGGATATCTATGTTTAAAACAACACTCATTGATAGTGTAATTCATCTTGTGACAATAAACACATTGCTTTCCCTGAGCAGGATTTCGTCCTCTGCCTTTGCCACCGTGACTTTTCCATCCTCCTCCACGTCTTTGAGCTTTCCAATTTTGTTTTTGACCGGTATTCATGAAAACCTTGGTCTCATGAACAAATTTCCAATCAATTGTCTTGTTGTATGACCAAGAAAAACACCTTGTTGATATTCAGAGTGGTTTCATTAAAAACACTTGAGTTTTCACAGTGTTAAAATATCGCTTAACACTTTCTAGAAACATACAATGTACACCTAATTATTTGTATTTCACAATGATTTTGCACAACTACATGGTATATCACATCTACAAATTGAAAGGAGTCTCAAAGATTTGAATTCCTCCCATAAGGTCTTCAAATTTGCATAAAAATACATGTTCCTTTCTCCCTATTTTATATAATGTATCTCTTACACCAAATAACTCTTTAACAAGTTTAATAACTCTTTATTGAGTTGACGGTGAAAGGGTCAATAGATAGACTAATACATGATTAATACTCACTACCTTATAAGATAGTAAACTTTTTATATTAAGGCACAATATGTATATGAGATTTGTCTCTTAAGGTACCGTTACGAAGATAATCTCACCAAATTAAGCATGTTTCCAAGATTAGTTAATTAGTAAATTCAAATATATCTAACTTACCATCTAAGTTAGGCAACATCAATTATATTTTGATTATTCTAATTAATACATCATGAAATGTTTGAGTTGAGAGAAATCTAACAATACATAACTCCTTAAACTTAAGCATAAGCAAAAAAATTCAACTGAATGAACAAAATGTCTATTGATACAAATTAGATTAGGTGTTACTTCAATTACATTATGTAACATGTTTCACTAAATAAAAGTTAAACTTTCATAAATAACACCAACTAACAGTATGACATAACTAAATAAATAACATAGTCACAAGACAATTATAAACATAAAAGTTTATAAGACACTATGTATATTTTAGTTGGTCATATAAAATAAAATAATACAAAATAAATGTGACATAACTGTATTACATCTCATATAATTTCATTCTCATTCAAAAAGACTATTGAGATTTAAACCAAACCATATAAAAATCTAAAATAAACAAAAATTAAAATGTGAATGAGAAACGAAACTTCATTCAACTATTATACAAATATATCACATTTAAATAAATCCTTTCAATAAATTACGAAGTACTAAATCAAATTTTACAACTTGCTTAACCTAATCCAAATCAACTTCCTTTAATAGCATGAAGATAAACTACACATTAAAGATAAAACCAATATAAGTTAGAAATAGATAAACAAAACTTTATTTCCCTGTTATAAACACGTACCACCATTCAACTAAATCCTGAAACAAATTTTGAGTTATCACAAACTCTTCATAACATCTTAATAATATACTTAATCAAGTTCCAAATAACAATAAAATAATTTTATTAACTTCAAATATCAACACATAATTAAAGAATGATTACTTAATGTAACACCCTTACCTCTAAACCAAATCTTCCTAAAATAAACATGTTACTGTTAAAAATTTATCAAATCTATAAACATGTTACATGTGTCTCACCAACTTAAATTAGAAAATCATATCCTTAAAACCTAACTAAATAACTACTAATTTTAATTAAAGTAAAAATTAGTATAATATGCATGATTATAATATGTTAAAAAAATTGGTTTTAGGATTCGAACATATCATTTTACAGGACAAACTTATATATCAAATTAAAAATAAATAAAAAGTTTCTATCTATGCAAACGTTTTTTTTATCTGCAAGATCTATCTACAAATGTAATTTATTCATTTTTTTCGCTTTTTAATTCAAGAAAGAAATTATTACCTTCATTTAGTAACTAAAGTGATTATAAAAATACACATTTTTATTAAATAAATTAAATCATTAAAAGTTAATTATATGACATACCTTTGTTAGTTAGCATAACAATTAATCAATGTTAGTTAAACTTTTGGTACGAGGAAGTATACTATATGTAAATTAAAATTTTATCAATACTACTTTAACAAACTATAATTCGTGTTTCACTTGTTCAATGGTGATTTAATTGTTTAAGCACCAGGTTAAATTCAATTTAAGACAACCGATAACATTCATAGAGGAAGCTATATTGTGAACACTTCTGAAACGACAACTCGTTTCATCAACACAAAACTTTGGAGGCCTCGACGACGTAGCGCGCAAGCCAACCCCGGAAAAGGTGGAAGATCGCGACATATATAAATTAGGGTTTTTTCAAAATCAGTTATAGACGGAACGGAACAGTGAGTTTGAGATTGGGACTCGATGGGTACGGAAGAAGGAGGGCATGGAAAGGGAACAAAGGTGATAACTTTGATTGAGAAGGCCACGAACTCCACCGCGCCGGAGGTCGATCCCCGTCTCCTCAAGGCCATTAAAACGGTAGTTCGATATTCTGATTCGGAGCTCCGCGTCGCAACCCTAACCCTCATGGATCTCATGAAGCGCGACCACTCTCAGGTACTATTTCCTTTGGACCTATCTTTGTCGGGGTTTCGCTGCCCTTTCTCTTGGTTTTCAATTGGGGTTAATTGAGCATGCATAAATAAATTTCATTTTGAATGAAAAGCTTGTTTTTTAATGACAATTCGTCAACAAGAAAGGGCTAAGTTGATAAAAATTCATACATGTGAGAAACAACAAAAACGACAATTCCTTAGAGAAAATTGACTATTATTTTCTTCGTGATAGGTTTGATGCTATATGGGTGATAAGATGACGAAATCCCATTCATTTTACTGCTGTGTTGAGAAACCTTACTCATTAGCTCAAACCTATTTTAACTTTCAGATTCCAACTATCATCTCCAGCACAAATTCCTCAGATTGACTCTGACAGATATGTGTTGCAGGTCCGGTACCTCGCGCTTCTAATAATTGATGAACTGTTCATGCGCTCAAAACTTTTTAGGACCCTTGTTGTTGAGAACTTGGATCAGTTGCTGAGTTTGAGTGTTGGATTCAGGCGAAACGTGCCTCTTCCTGCTCCACCTGCTGTTGCGTCTGTTTTACGTTCGAAGGCCATTGAATTTTTGGAGAAGTGGAATGTGTCGTTTGGGGTTCATTACAGACAGCTCAGATTGGGTTATGATTATCTGAAGAATACACTCAGGCTCCAATTTCCTAACATACAAGCTAACGTGGAGCGGTTTCAGCAGGAGAGAAGGGAAAGGGAGAGCAGGTCAAAGGAGATTTTACTGAGCAAGTATGAATCTTTGAAAGAGAATTCATCTTCAATAAAGGGAGGGATTCTGTCTACGATGGACGAGATTGATGAGTGTTTGGGCATTTTGCATGCAAAACAGGAGTTTGTGTCGGACGATGTATTGGACAGTGACGAACACGATGGCTTTCATTCTTTGGAGCTGCAGCAGCTTCGTCTTGAAGCATTAAAAGAAGGGGAGAAAGTTTATGAGAACAGTGATAATGCAGTAGTTTTTGATACATTGAGGGAGCTATACAAACTTCTGGTGTCAAAGCACTTGATTTCTATCCAAGAGTGGATTTCTGTTTTAGTAAGAGTTGAATTAGCTGACAATAGATTCAGAGATTCCATTTTGAAAGAGTTCATTGATATCCGAAATCGACTAAAATCTGTTAAAAGTAAATGCGAGGAAGCTGGTTGTTTGCTTGTAAACTCATCAAAACATGATGAGGAAGATTTTTGGGAGGAGGATAACGTTGTGTCTATGGAAACCTCATCTAGCGCACCCAATAATAAAAATAAACATCTTGATGCCCATGAAAATAATAATGATAATCTTGGTTTGCACAGTAAAGGGTCTAATGGCTCTGAAACAGACAGCCTGCTTCATCAGGGACATGAAGTTGAGTCAAACCCTGAGAGGAGTAAACTTATAGCTGAAGCTCCTGTGGTACGATGGAGTTCTTACTTGGATAATTGGGGTTCAAACAGGGTTTTTATGGCTAACCAGCGGGGTTTGGAGCTTGATAATCACTGGGGTAGGGTGGATGCTGATGCAGTTATTCCAGCAGATAAAATTGCCGAGTTGAATGTTCACGCAATGCCTTATGAAGAAAAGAAAATTGAGATCCAGCCATGTCTGGCTCCTTTGAGGAAAGGAGGATTATGCCAGAGAAGGGATATGAAAGTTTGTCCATTTCATGGACCTATCATTCCTCGAGATGACAAAGGGAGGCCACTCAGCCATAGCTCTTTAGAAGACATGAATATGGATTTAGGGACTGATCTAGTAGAGCAGTTAGCCAAACAAGCAGTGAAAAATATTCGCGAGAGAGACCAAGAGGGGGCAAAGAAGAGAGAAATTGATAAACAGTCGCTGAAGCGTGCAAAACTAGCAAAAATTCGGGAACACAATGAAGCTGTTTTACGGGATGCTGCTTTGGCTTCTACTTCAAGATCAGCCACGCTTGGAGAAGATGGGGAGTTAACTATTGAAGATAAACTATCTGCCAAAGACAAGAAACAAAGTCTTGCTTCCATGCTGCGAAAGAAAGTAACATCAAAAGATAGAATAGCTGAGAAGCTTTTAAGTTCGCGTGCAAGGGCTACTTCGGATAGGCAGCATGTGTCAAGTGAGGATGCCAAATACAGAGAAGCATTCCCAAATCAATGGTAAACTGGGTATAATCTTTGTTGAGCTTTACTGATACTCTGAAGTCCGAACCATACTTCATATTTTGGGTAATGCCTTGCCTGTTAGTCTTGGGGCTGGTTAGCAGAATCGAGTAAAATAAAACAAAACAAACTACATCTATTCTTTGTAGGCAGACTTATAAGGACCCGCATGGCTGCAAGGGATAAATGGAAGCAGTTGTTTGGTCAGTTCACATGTTTTATATTTTTAAATTTATTTTCCTCATTTTCTGTAAAGTCCTTTATCATAACGGTAGATGCCAGAGGATTACAAGTTCGGCAATCGCCAAATTGAAATTTCACTTGTATTTGTTAGTACTCTCACTGCTTTGTAATAAGTCTTCAATCCATTAATTATTATTGTTATTATTGATACTAAATTTCAAAATAACATTGATGCACATTGACTGTGGATTTCTATCGTCGAGTAAATGAAATTGTGGTGTTGACCCACACCAATTGGAACCAGAAGAAATCTTAGGAATGCCTTGTGTGATGTTTTAGGTGTTTGAAAGGTGTCATAAATGGTTTCCATTGCCATTAATTAAAAGCAGTTCACCTGTCGGATAAGTGATCTGAGTTGTCGCTGGTGGTGGTGGACCTTCATGGCTACTAAGCGAAGTATTTATTCCCTCAACGAGAATATATTTTTGAGAAAAGTACAATCCCGCATGATATGGAAAAATTTCAGCTCACTCCATCACCTAGACATATCATCAGGTGTTGCTTTCATCAGTAAGAGGGGTTTTATTTTTTAGTTTATGATTTCAAAATAAAGGGAGTACGAAGGTGGAGAAGAGTCACTGCCTCACTGGGAACTGGAAAAAGAATATTCCTTTTGCCCCATTTTTTTGGCACCAAACCTGAACTTTTGCTGCCAATTGTTCTTTGTATGGTTATCACTTGTGGTTTGTGAGGGAAACTTTTGTCAGTACACTACAATACCCCTTTAGCAAAAATATGAGAAAAAATGTAATACTTTTTATATATCTTTAGGCACGGTGAATTTGCACTGAAGCAGGGACTGATCGGGGTAATTTCTGATGCTAATATTTTATGCAAACCTTCCTAGCTTGGGATGAAGAGCGCACAACTGGAGTCAGCTCAGAAAAGTCAGGGAACTACTATCGATACGTTTGAGCAACTAAGTATTTTCATGCAATCCTAATACTATAATAGTGCACTGATTCACACACCAAGATTCGTGTTCTACCTTGTTGCACAGTGGAGCTTAGGGGTTAACAAAAGGAAAAAAGTTACTTTAGATTGTGTGTTCTCTGTGACATTATTCGCACTAAGCTTTCATTGGAAAGCGTTTTCTTCTTATCATCATATTTAATCCAACAAACCCCATTATTATGCATGACTTTCCTAAAGTCGAATTGATATTATGACTTTCTTCTGTTGTCTTCGTGACAGTAATATTTAATAACCACAACTGAAGGAAAAGATCTAGCACAATGTTACTCTCATTAATTTTAATTATATACGTTTAGAAGTTTCTTGGACGTTTGTACTTTATACGTATATCTAACTTTGTAAATGTTAAAACTATTTCTAAATAACTTATTTGATTTCTTTTTACTTAGTTTTTACTTGCCATATGAAACACTCCTTAACAGTAAAAGTCAAGAAAAAATAAAACACGGAAAGATTTACAAAGAAGACAAGATATGCACGATAAAAAGTGCAAGTGAAGAAGAGTGAAGCAATTATGACGACGGTTACTGAAAATGAAAGGAAAATATAATCAAATTATCATCTTATCAACAAGTGTAACTGTGTAAGCCTAAAAATAGAGAAATAAGTAAAGATTTTTCCAGCAAGTGCCGAAAAATATTATTCTAAATTGTGGATAGAAGATCCTCAAGGTATACGTGTTTTAAGAATGTCCTCAAATTACGCAATGGTATGACTAAAGATAATTAAGTTGAGAAAGCAATAATATAAAAAAGAAGCAACATTTTGAACAGGCAACTAAGAAACTAAATATTTTAGAAAGTTGGATAAGTGTGGCATCCACGCCAAAATAATTGATAGTGGCATAGTGGACCAATGCTATATCCATCCATTCTACACAAAGCTGTACTCAATCATTCAAATCAATATGCGCTCCCCTCATCGCATTAACTATGTCTCCGATGTTTCAAATGAGACAGCTAATTCATTCCGTAATAACTCAACAAAACAAATTGATATAACACTAAACTATTTATGTATCAACTAATAAGTTTAAGTTAACGGTCAAGTTTACCGGTGTTCTATGCCAGGTATTTTAACTGAATCATTTTTCTTTTGTATTTTAAAAAAATTAATGGTATTTTTTAAAATGATTCATTTATATGGTGTTTAGTTTTAAAAAAAATTCAGACCATTCACACGGTTAATTTTTATTTCACCAGTCAGTTTGAGTTTACTTTTAAATTTTTTTATGTTAATGTTGAGATAAAAAGATGTTCGTTTAAGGTTTAAGAAGATCTGCTTAAAATAGTTAAATGTAAAAAGTAGTTTTATGTTCATTTTTCTAAAATAACATGCTTATAATATCGATGGAATTTTATTATTCAAGATTATATTCTGAAATCACTTCAACTTGTTCAGTGGGATATGACTCTTAATAATATTTAAGTGAAATTTATGGAATGTAATTTTGATAATAAAACTCATGTTATTAAATTTTGATGGTGGTATTTTATTTTAATCTTTAATTTGGTGTGTATAAAAGAAATACAGTAAAAAGTGAGTGCTGTAAATAAATTTGTAGAGCTTGTAGTGTCAGAGTGGATCACATGTGAAGAAGACAGAGAAAAATAGTGTGTAGTTAAATGAATTTACCTTGACTATGGCGTGACGTAGAGAAAGATTGTGGTTAAAAAAGGTTCCTCATTTACCTGCCCCTTAAATAATAAATCAGTAAATTAAATTAAATAACCAAAACACTTGATCTACATTATTCTCTCTCATCATTCTCCAACCTCTACGTTATTCTCCTTCTCCATCTCGATCTCTTTATTGTCTTCTCTAGGACTGGTTTTCTTCGGAGAATCCTGAAAACCGTTTGATTTTAATCAAAGGGTCCTCAGGATTCGGACACTCATCTCTTGTAACACTTCTATGTTGTCTTCTTAGAAGACCAAGGAGAGGAAGAAAAGCATCAATTTTTGCAAGCAATCAGTTTCTTTTTCCCCCTTCTTCTTGTCTCAAAAAACACACACAACCACCCAGCTGCTGAAGCTCAACCGTCGCAACTCACATATGATTCGGGTGGCCACAAATTAAGCGTGTTGGTGTTTGTGTTATGAGTGAGAGAATGGAATCGAGTAGCATTGAGAGCAGCACTGTGTCATCGATGACTATGATGGAGGATGATGAACATCCTCATCAGTTTTCTTCAATCTCCAAGCTGCATAACAATGGCCCCACCACTACCAGTGTCCACGACCTTCTTGAATGCCCCGTCTGCACCAACTCTATGTACCCTCCAATCCATCAGGTTTCTTACCCGATCCATTTTGCCTTTTGGGTTTGCTTCCAAAAATTACTTGATTTGGTGGTACTTTGTTTCTTTCCTTATACGTTCTGTCTATGCGATTTTCTGATGCCCATATTTACTTTCCTTCTCTCATTCGGTCCTATAAAAGAGGAATTTTTAATGGGCATGTCTGGTATGGAGGGTTTTGGATTATTTTGTGATATCATATTGACGTCTTTCGATCAAGGCCATGTGCAATTGTTGTTGGGAACTTTTCCCCCTTTTTAATGGGTAGATCTCATATTTTGCTGTAATTTCAGTTTGTATGATTCCACAAATGAGGATTGAGGATTTGGTTGCTATGATGGGTTGCTTTGATCAAAGATTGTATCTGGCTAGTTTTTCTTTTCTGAGGTTCTGAGTTCCTTTCTTTTGTCTTGTTTGCTTACGGTGATATTAGGATTGGTGATGGGGATGGCAGAATTTGAGAACTGATGTTCTTTTTTGGTTTTCGTCTAGGACTCATTTCATTTTTTTCCTTTTTTTTTTTTTTTTTTTTTTTTTTTTTTTTTTTTTTTTTTTTTTTTTTTTTTTTTTTTTTAGACTTACTGAAGGTATATGTGAAAATATATGGCTATAAAAAGGGCATAATCATTATCGTTAGGTGGAAACGTTCTCTAGTGTACCTTCGTATGTCAGATTCAAAATTAGAGAAGAAACTTAGCTGCATCAGTTATTGGGCTGTATAACTTCTTTTTCGAGTAGGCAGGTCTGTGATCATTGTCTCTTGATCAATCAAGTGAACTTAGTTAATTGAGCGCATAAAGATGTTATAAAGGCTTGAATTGAAGAGTTCTATTGTACAGTTAGTTTGATGTCTCCGCTCCTTCCTGTTTGTAATTTATAGTTGGAATTTGGGAGGTTAGTCCTCTGTCTTTTCTCTAATATTGACATGAATCACGTGATTGTTCATAATTGGTTTTGCTACAGTATCCTGAAATGAGTATTAATGTGATGAGTTGTGAGTTATGAGTGATTGATATGTCCATGATTAAAGCTGTTGGATGCTGCTAATAGGCCAGGAAACCTGACCTTTAATTGGGATGTATAGTTATATAGTTGGAGTGACAAATTCTATTATTTTATTACTGAAGTTGTCACAAGTAATTAAATCCTTGTGAGACTTAAGCTTTTCCTTTGGGGTGGTACTGTTGTAGCCTAAAGGAGAATTAGATACATATTATCCAAGAAGGAAGGGAAATATTAAATCTTTCTTTTACTCTTTGACATGGCATTGAAGTTTATCACTTGAATTGATAAGCAACTACATTGCTGTGATAACATTCCATTCTAATTTATAATTTTAGATGAATGTTTACGAATTTGACTTTGAATTGTTTTAATTTTCTAAAATTGATTGGTTGAGTTTGAAGTGAAATGATTTATGACTGGGAATTGTTATCCCAAAAGTAAGTTTGTTGTAAAATTTACAAACCTCCCTTGAAAGTGAGTTAGGCCCTTGAAAGTGAACTCAACAAATGTCTTGCAAACTTAATGCTCCAAAATGCCAAGTTTTGAACATGAGAGGGAGGGGGATTGCTTATTAAGGTGTCACATCGCAAGACTTGAGCAATTCTTCCACCTTAAACAAGCTTTTGGTTTGAGTTAGATTCAAAGGGTTTTTGAAGAGCTTATTTGGACTTATCTTGTGACGAATACCGTGTAAGCTTATGTCCTTAAGTTGTTTACAACTTATTTTAATAAGTTTTCTATAGGGTAGCACATGAAAACCGCTTACCTTATAACTTATATGAAAATATAGGTTAACCGTGTTTTGTTCTATTATAAGCACTTTAAGGATAGTTGTTAAATAAGTGCTTAAGTTGTTCACTTAAACACACCCTAATATAGTATTACAACACACTTGATTTTGGTGAATAACATCTAGACCTAATTTTTGTGCACAAAGGCAGGTGTCACCTAAGTATTGGTTTGAGGTATTTTCAGTATACATCCAAATATGCACTCGTTAATTTATAATCAGAATTAGCTGAATGGAGAATTAAAAGGATCAGGTGGTACTTTCTGTTTTTTAAAGTGAGAACTGGTGTTAGTAAATTCAGTATCTAAAGCAATGGATTCCCTTCATTTATGTGACATAGCTTGCATATTTACAAAAAGTGTGATCAATCAAATCTGGTGTTATCTTAAGTTCTGTCATTATAATGTGAGGAATATAATGAGCGTATTGTATATAACATTGTATTGTGCATTTTGATTATATTATTTTGTCAGTGTATTGAAACCTTCTGCCCTCTTCCTTGTATAGATAACTAGACATAGTTGAATAATGATGCCAAAAAAACACTGATTGATTCTTAAAACAAATTTTGCCATGCAGTGCCACAACGGGCACACACTATGTTCAACTTGCAAGACAAGGGTGCACAACCGATGCCCAACTTGCAGACAGGAGCTTGGCGATATAAGATGTTTGGCATTAGAGAAGATAGCAGAATCACTTGAACTTCCTTGTAGATACATCTCTCTTGGGTGTCCAGAGATATTTCCTTACTACAGCAAACTCAAACATGAGGCTATTTGTAACTTCAGACCATATAACTGCCCTTATGCCGGGTCAGACTGCTCTGTGGTTGGGGATATTCCATGCCTTGTTGCTCATTTAAGGGATGATCACAGGGTTGATATGCATTCTGGATGCACTTTCAACCATCGCTATGTAAAGTCTAATCCCATGGAAGTAGAGAATGCTACATGGATGCTAACGGTATCTTTAATAATTCTGCATGTCCTTCTTTAGAACTTGATGTGATATAGATATTCCTTCATTTCATGCACAATCACAACTGCATTTTGCACTTGTTGAAATCCCATCCATGTTGTTTTGGTTAACTCATTTTTGTTTATGTTAGGTTTTCCACTGTTTTGGCCAATATTTTTGCCTCCATTTTGAGGCCTTCCAGCTTGGCATGGCTCCAGTCTACATGGCATTCCTCCGATTCATGGGTGACGAAAGAGAGGCCAGAAACTACAGCTACAGTTTAGAGGTGGGTGGAAATGGACGAAAACTAACTTTTGAGGGGAGTCCAAGAAGCATTAGAGATAGCCATAAGAAAGTCAGAGACAGTCATGATGGTCTCATCATTTACCGCAACATGGCGCTTTTCTTCTCAGGTGGAGACAGGAAAGAGTTGAAGCTACGAGTAACAGGAAGGATATGGAAAGAACAGCAAAACCCTGAAGGTGGAGTGTGCATACCCAACCTGTGTAGCTAGGTTGTTGCATTTTCTCTTTAATGCTTTTTCTTTCTGTAGATAATTTCTGAAGTCTTAATCTTTCACTGGTGAATGTTAATGGGAATTTAACTTCCAAACAAAATAAAAAAAAAACCAAGTTCTAACCAAGATACTTTGTCAGATGTTGGGTCCCTGCGTCTATCATGGGTATAATCACTCGATTCTCATTCAAGTATTGAAAGGGTTTGTTACTTTCAACTTGCTTTGGAATTATACTTCTCTTTCCATTTAATTCAGGAATAGATCAGAATCAATGGCGAGCAAGATGTAGCAAATTTGAACTCTTTGAATATGTTCTAGTCACAGGTTTTTTTTTATATAGAATAGTCTAAATAAAAGTTGTTCTCATTACAACGAATCATCTTGTTTTATAATATTACATATTTTAAAAATATGTACTCAACTGAATATTAGAATATTAATTATTTAATTTTTTTAAGTTTTTGTTTATAATAATATTTGATATATATGTGGGCTTGATTTTAATAATAAATATATTAATTATGTAACAATTTGTAAATAAGATGTTTTTGATCTTTCTAATTATTTTTATCATGTTTGTTATATATAATTTATTATCTATCAGCACTGTTAAAACAAAAAAAGAAAAAATAAAATGAATTTCTGTACTAATAATCGTTTTATATTAAATTGGATTGAAGAAGATTTAACCTTTAGACTGATCAAAGAGCCTTTTTAAAAATTAAATAATTTATTTAGATTATTTTTTCATAAAAGCTATCCAATATAATCTAATATGTAACAATACAAACTCTATCAAAAATTTTCTTTTTCAATTATAACATTATAAATATTTCTTAAAATTTAATATTTTAAACAATAATCTATAACATTTGAAAGATAAAAAAACTTTCTTGTGTATTTTTGAATTTATTATTTTTTTAATCAAATTGAATCATTCGTAGAGTATAAGAAACCAGTAATATATCTATCAATGAAATAAAAAAAATCATAACAAAGAATATAAAATAATATTTTTAAACAAAGTGAATTATTTATAGTGTAGGAAGTAAACAATATCAAAGAATAAAAAATTCTTGTAAAACGTCTCATTTAGGATTGAAAATAGTGAAAAAACTTAAAAATAATAACAAAAGAATAATTTCTAACAATGTTCAATTCTTTACTCTAAAAATTACTATGCTTCAATAAAAAAAGATAAAGAAATACGTCAGAGCATTTCAGATTTTGTTAGCAAATATTCTAAATCTTCATTTATAATATGTTATTGTCAATCAAATATTTTCAGAATTTTTTTATATAATGATCCTTCAGCAAGCTTTGATTATAAAAAAAATAATAAATGTTTTGAGTTACATAATTTTATTCAAGATATTAAAAAAATATTAAATTTTTTTAAGAATATATAAAAACAGTTTTTGTTAATTTGTGTATACACAAAATATATTATTTCATAAGAATATCTAATGATCAAAATAAGGAATTGTTTTTATTAATAGTTGACCGAGATTTTGATTAAATATTTACTTAGTATGAATAAGCTTCAATAATATTTAAAATAAATAATGATACCACCAACCATTTACTTATGTGAAAAAAAATACTTGGGAATATTTTAAATATATTATAAATTTTATAATTTTAAAACATATTGTTAATTATATATTTTAGGAATACATTCTAAATTTTGAAAATTCAGAATTCAGAAATATATTTTAAAATATACATTCCAAAATTTTTAAATTAGCTAATATATTCCGTAATTTGAATATAAGTTATATAAATTTAGAAATATAATTTAGATTAAATTTAAAATATATTTTTAAATATAATTTTATATTCACAATATTCATATTAGATTTGACTGTTCAAGCTATAGAGAGACGTGGCTATGACTCTGTTATAGTCTTGTTTATATGCCTTTTATATTTAATAATCACGATCAGATTCATGTAATTAGCCTATATTTTGGTGATTTCATTTGCTCTCTCTCCGAGGTTTTTATCTCGAAGTTGGAGAGTAAACAGTGCATTATCTTCTACTCTATTCTTACGCCACTGTTTATTTTAGTTCTCAATAAAAAAGTTAAAAAAATAATGTTATTATTAAAAATTAGTTCAAATGTCAATTGTATAAAATTAGTCAAAATAAATTGTTAATATATTTTAATTAATTGTAATAAAAAGTAAAAAAAAATATGTTATTATTAAAAATTAGTTCAAATGTCAACAGTATCAAATTAGTCAAAATAAATTGTTAATATATTTTAATTAGTTGTAAATTTTATTTTATAAACAAAAGTTTTCATTAACCTAAAATTCTCTCACTTAAAAAGTTGAGCCGAGAATTGTATACTGCAATGCACATTATAATTATAATAAGAATAATTATTATAAAAATAATAATAATAATATTAGTCACTAATATTCTTATATTTAAAGATTTGTGAATACCATCTTGCATTTTGGAGAATGATAAGTATTGGTAGTTTGACTTATGAATAGGAAGATAAGAAATGACCGCATTCTATTATTTTGAAAAATTCTGAAAACGGCTTGAAATATATATGAATAAATGAAAACGGCTTTGAAATATATATAAAATATATATGAATAAATGAACTGATAGTCCTCAAAGTACAAGACTTCTGTATTAACTTACTCATCTTTCCTTTGATGTAGATAGGATCATTATTCTTTCAGTTATTCCATACATATTCTTTTAGTTATGTTTTTAAATTATTTATTCATGTGTTTAAAATGAACTGTAGTATATACATGTAATTAACATGTTTAATATATGATATAGATTTTATATGATCACGAAACAAATATAAATTGAGTTGGAATATATAAAAATATAAATTAAATATATTGCCACATGCATGAATAAAATATATGAGAGTTAAAGTCATAAATATGAGATGATATATTAATTAAGAGTAATGTATTAAACAACTATGTTATAATAAATATCTCTTAATTTTATAAATTGTGTAAGTTATGTAAATTAAGACATCATTATATCTTAATAATGATTCAAAATATATGTTAAGATCTGTCAATAAATATATTTTAACATTTTTTTAATCTATGCAGCCCAAATTTGTATATCTGAAATATTAAAATAAATTAGGTATTAGTGTTTAATATGAATATTTTAAAAGACGTTAGTAAATATTGTTTTTGGTAAATATCTTTTATATGTGAATGTATATATAGTTCATATGTGTATATACATGTGTTGTTTATATAAGTGTTTTATCGAGAAGGTGAATATTTTAATTAATATAAAATTTTAGCATATTGTTAATATTTTTATGGTAGCTTATTCTTGTATTTATTAGTGATAATGTAGGTCTCGTAACTAAGTTTGGAATGAATTAAATATCACTTTTATTTTATTTTTATATTAAAATTATTGATTTATTTTATATAGTTAAGTTTTGATTAAATCCTTTGTTGATGATAAAGTAATGATTACATTTTATAAAATAATGTTATTCGTATGTTTCTGGAATGCTACGTTTTAATATTAGATCTTTTTTTATTACAATCAGTGATAATAACTAATTTTATTCCTTAAGTTAATTTTTTTTTATTTGAAACTTTGTTTTTAATTATAAATTTTTTTATTTGAAAAAAATGAAAAGGCATATATTCTTTTAAGTTTTATTTGTGCACATCTTAAAAGAGTGGAACTAATCAGAATTAAATAGTGTAAAGTGAAGAAATTAAAATCTAAAAGGAATCAAAATATTTTGTCAGATTGAAAGTATTTCATATTTTATTCTCATAATAAAATATTTCAATTAGATTAGATGAAATTTTAAATTAGATTTTGTAAATCAATTCAATCCAAAGATTACATACATATATTTTCATCTACATATATTTATATTGAGAATTTTATTTCATATACGTAATTATCTTAGTATAAATAAATAAATTGTAGGAATCTATTTATAGATACATAATAATATTAATTATATAACAACTTATAAATAAGATAACTATTTGATCTTTCTAATTATTTTTATGATGTTTGCTATATATAATTTATTATTTGTCAGTATTATTGAAAAAAATAAAATAAAACGAATTTCTGTTTTAATAATAATCGTTTTATATTAAATTGGATTGAAGAAAATTTAACTTTTAAACTGATCAAACGTTTAAAACTTTCATTTAGATTATTTTTTAATAAAAGTTATCCAATATAATGTACCCTGAAATATTACAAAATCTATAAAAAGAATATTTTCAATTATAACATTATAAAGATATAACACGAAATCAGTTTGAAAACAAAGATAAGATTTCTTAAAGATGTAAATCTTAAACTCTTAAAAAAAATAAAATGATTAAACAATAATCTATAATATTTTAAAGATAAAAAAATTTCATTATATATTTTGAACTTTTTCTAATCAAATTAAATCATTCATTCACAGAAAAAAAACCAATGTACTTATCAATGAAGAAGTCCAGGAGCAATATAAAAAATATTTCTAAACAAAGTGAATCATTCAAAGAGTGTAAGAAACAAACAGTATTGAAGGAATCAAGAAGTCCTAGTAAAGTCTCTCATTTAGGATTCAAAATAGTGAAGAAACCTAGGAGCAACATCAAAAGAAGTATTCATACACAATGTTCAGTTATTCATTTTAAAGATTACCATGCTCCAGAAATATGCAATGAGGAGAGAAAGAAAGATTCCTATGAAAGTTACGACAAGATTGATGAGTCTTATGATTTAACTCAGAGTATTTCCGATTTTATCATTCCAGGAGATATTCCAACAGACATTCTAAACCTTGATTCATCATCTGCTTTTGTCGGTCAAATATTTTCAGAATTTTCTGACGTAAGATCATCCCCTTCAAAAACCTTTGATCATGAAAAGAACAATAAATGTTTTGAGTTGTATGATTTTACCAAAAGTATAACTGACTTGATAATTCCAGGAGATATTCCAGATATGAAATCATTGATGTTAGAAAATATTAACTCATTGTCAAATTTTTTTATGAATATATAAAAGTATTCTTTGTTAATTTGTGTATACATAAAGTATATGATTTCACAACAAATATATAATGATTGAATTTAATTAATTATATTAATTGAATTTAATTAATTATATCAACATGTTTATAACAAGTTAAAATTACTTTTATTCGTAATTGACCCAGATTTGCATATGGATATACTCTTTGATTTATGCAATCAAGACTTACATACCTAAAATATTAAAATAGATTATGCAATCAAGACTTATATATCTAAAATATTTTTATAACAAGTTAAAACACGTGTTGAGATCTGCATATAGATATATTCTTTGATCTCCGCAATCAAGACTTACATACCAAAAATATTAAAATGGATTAGATGTTGATCTCTAAAGATATTATAAATATTTTATATAGTTAAGTTTGGTCTAAGCTCTTTATTGGAGGGTGAAATATTTTTGAATAAATATTATGTATATAATTATCATTTATTTTATATATTTTTCTTTTAGTATAGTCTTACATCTTATAAAATAATGTTATCCATTTATTTTTTGAATGCTACATTTGATATAGTAGTATTATGATTTTTTTATTACAATTAGTTATAATAACTAATTTTATTTGTTTAGTTAATTTTTTTATTTGAAACTTTGTTTTTTAGTATAAAATTCTTGCATATATTTTTAAGTTTTATTTGTACACATTTTATGTATTAAAACAATTCAAAAGAACAAAAGAGTAGAACTAACTAAATAGAATATAGTAAAGAAATTAAAATCCGAAAAGAATCGAAATATTTTGTGAGGTATTTCATATTTTATTTCCAAAATCAAAATATTTCATTAGATTCAATGAAATTTGAAATTAGATTTTAAAAAACAATTTATTTTAAAATTACATTTATATCTTTTTCATCTACAAATATTCATATTGAAATTCTTATTTCATAGTTAGTATAAATAAATAAATTGTAGGAATCTATTTTAGCTCTCTATATTTATAGATACATAATAATATTAATTATATAACAACTTGTAAATAAAATATCTATTTGATGTATTTAATTATTTTTATCATGTTTGATATATATAATTTATTATTTATTAGTATAATTGGAGTAAAGAAGATTTAACCTTTAAAAATTAAATAATCCATTAGATTATATTTTCATAAAAGTTATCCAATATAATCTAATCTGCAATACAAAATTTATAAAGAGAAAATTCAATTATAGCGCAAAATCAATTCGAAACAAAATATGATTGCAATATCAATTCGAAACAAAATAAGATTTCTTAAGATTTAAAATTTTAAACAATAATATATAATATTTTAAAGATAAAAAAATTTCAATTTTATATATTTTGAACTTGCTATTTTTCTAATCAAATTAAACTATTTACAAAGAACAAGAAACAAATAATATATTATCAATGAAATCAAGAAGTTATAAAAAAAATTCAAATTGAGATCTAAAATAATAATAATAATAATAATTAATTATGACTATTGCTTCTTTAGTAAGTTACAAAAAGTGAGTTGAATTTATATCATTTATGACCCATTTAAACCATTTAAACTAGACACAAATAACATAAAGATGACATAAGTTGCGATCTCAATCCGAATAGACAAAAAGTCTTTAAAATTATATAAGTCCTTACAAATGTAACAACTTTTCAAATATAACATTTTTCGAATGTAACATTATTCATGGAGAATATTTTAAAACATGATTAGTTACAATACCACAATTTATTGTTATTGTTCCAAAGTTATTGAACCAACATTTATTATAAAATAGGTTAACCCTTAAATAAAAAATTAATATACCCATATATGGTTTAACTCATTTTCAGGTAAAAATTATCTTTCACGCCTTTCTTTTTACTAAACACACCTCGTACCTCATGTCTTAGTTTAAGATTGTAAACTTGAAAAAGTGGGTTTGGATAACTAAAATCCATCTGAGGCTATAAAAATTATTTATCATTCACGACATATGTTTTTAATACATGAAAATAAGTGAACAAAACGAAATACCAAATTAACAAAAAAATTGTCAAAAAACAAAAAATTAAATACCAAATATCCAATTAGAAAGTATAAAATTTTTGAATACTCAGTAGATAAAGAAAATCTTAACAGGAACTTAATTAAAAATACCAAATTAAACCATTTGATTAATAAAATTTACTTTTTGTGGAAAGAGTATAATATATATTTAAAGACAATAAAAAATGACCACAGTCCCCCACACACGGATGGATAGAAAATAAAAACACAAATTTAATTATACAGTGTCCAAACACTGCAAAAAGAGAGAAAAAAAAAAAAAGCATTTAATTTTCCACATTTCCATTTTTCACACTCCTAACATGCACACCCTTGCAGTTGAAACAAGACAACACTCATTACAGGACAGAATGTTACACTGCAATTCAGAAGACGGGTTGTCTAGTATCCCTAGAATTCAAATTTAATAAAGAAATCAACAACAAACTTGAAAGAATTTGTTAACGGCAGGAAACTACCAAACAGTAAAACCTAAGAAGTTAAACTAAGAACGGTTTTACATTCCAACCAAAGAAAATAGACTTCCTTTGTCAAGAACCAAAAATCCAATTATTTGACCTATACATATGTACGCGAACATATGCACACAGTGACATGTATATACCTGCTGCTGCTATTGCAGAAATGTATGCTATTATAAACGAGATCTGACAATCTCATCGAGGCGCAGATCCATGATCTGGGAAACAGCATCCAGAAATGTAGCTTCACTTGTGCCAGGAAGAACAGAATCCAGTGCTGCTTGTACTATTTCCTCAATCACAGATTCCTTGTTCAAGGATTCCCTGCACATCATGCTTCCAATGGCAAACGGGGTCAACCCTCTCTCTACCCCTTTCTTCAAAAGCATGGTTGAGATCCGGAGAGTGCGAGCACATTCAACCGGCAGATCCCACCCGTGAAACTTTAAAAGGGCAATATCTTCTTCAGCATCCAGTGACTTTATGTACTCAACAGTTTCTGGGGAGTATGGCTGGCAAGCTTGGGGCCAGTAAAGCCACTCAAAGGTACAATCTTCAAACTGTTATAATGACAAAAATGTCAATTGATGTAAAATAGTTACAAGACAAAGACAGTGAAAATATAAAAATGTAGAAGTATAACTACATGCACTGAAACACAACCAAGAGATCATAAAATAAGATACTTACGCTTGTAGGCAAGCAGTATCCATGATCAATTGGAATCAGAACAGACTGGTTGTTGTCTTCCTCTTTGCTGATCAAAATATTCCCAGCATGCCTATCAGCATTCGCCAGTCTTATGTCCAAAACAGAAATTTTATGTACTTCCTTTACTGGGAAAGCCCCAGGGCCCATATCTTCACAACTTCCACTATTTTCTGTAAACATTTGCAAGGAGCCAATCTTAGGAGTCAATTCTCTAGGATAGTTAAATGCTTTATGCAAGCACTTGATCATCAATGTTGGAGGGACACCAGCATAGCCCGTCTCATCACCAAATAATTTGCGGCGCCAACTCAATGGATGATCTAGAACATAGGCTGCAACTTCCCTGAATGCACCTTGACCAACTCTTGTACCTTTCTTTAAGCCTTCACCATCTAATGACAATGGAAGACCTCGAGGGTTATTCACGGCCATTGGTTCTTCGTCAATAGGCTTAAAAACAGACACGTACTTTTGCCCTGCCGAATCAAGCATAAAGTAAGCTCCTCCTGTACCCTCTGCAGATCTGATTGGATATTTTCCACTGTCAAGTCCATCATGTGTAGAATTCACCATATTCCAAATAGCTGGAGCTAATTCAATTTTAGGGTTAATAATAACTGGCTCCAAAATAAAATCTCTGTTTCTCGGCACAGTTCTTTGAATGGCATCAGACTTTCTAATAGTATCTTCTTTACCAACATCATAATTCCTCCTAGATGTCTCTCCATTGACATCCTTTTTTTCCTCATCAATCAAATCTGTTGCTAAAATGGACAACTCAAGGGGTCTCCTCTGAACTTTGACATGCTTTTTTCTCACGAACAGATGTACCACAGCATCATTATGCTTGCAGCAGATATCATCAATAAGCCTCTGGTCATCAAGCCTTTCCCCATTGCACACAAGCTCCTGCTCCTCAGGATCATCAAACTGTTTCTCTCTTTTGGCAATCCGCCGCTTTATGTACTTAACATCCCGACCTCTTTCAACCTGAAACGTGAACTCCTTCCCACTAGAAGTTTTCACATTGATGACCTGAAGATCTGACAGCTTGATTATCAAATGCAAAACATTTCCACCGGTTACTCCATAGTCCTTGAGCAAAGAATCACTCCGCGCGAGTTCACGGCCAGCATAAACCAACTTCTGCTTGTTTGTTAAAAATGGAAGGCTTTCACACCTTTGGATTTTGAATTTCACAGACTCAATGGTATCCCACTCCATAACACGGATTGGAGTCAACGAACCCGAAAAGGAGAGATATATGAAAATGGATTTATCTTCCAAAGACAAGTGTGATGGGAAAGGGAATGCCTTTGGTGACAACAATGGCTCAGAGGGAACCATGCTAAGAGTACTGACACCGGCTGAAGACATTTTTACTATGGCTATGGAACAAGAGAATGAACACAAACCAGATCCAGCTAAAAACTAAGAATTAAACAACTAAAACCCTAAAAATTTACAAAAACGCTCCCATTTTGTGTACAATAGGCTACCCGGAGTGATGTTTAGAACACACACTCCTGCCCAGGTCAATAAGCAAGCTCAAACAACAAATTTTTACAATCTTTCGAAAGGAAAGATGAAAAGATTCAAACCCCAATGCACTATTTCCATTTCCTCATCTCAGAACCCTAAGCTGTCTAAAGCGGATCATATCACAGAGTGTGCAAATCTGAACCAACGAAGAAACACTCAAAACAGAAAGAGAAAGAGGGCGGAATCTTACCGCCCAGAAGATGACCAAAACGACACCGGAGATCACAGGCTCTTTCGTAACAACGTCAAAAGGAAGCCAACAAAAAAAAAATGCAACGGTTTATTGAATTGTAGTTTGAATTGAAGGCAGTAGGAAACGGTGATTATGAATTACGAACTCAATTATTCAGAATGGGTTGCTGTTGACTCTGACAAAAGGAGAAGAAAGCGAAAGCATAAGAAAAAGAGAGAGAGAATATCGTATAAACGCGTGTAGCCGCCTCGTATATTATACGGAATACGAAGGTTTTTTGAAGAGAGAAAAAAAGTTGGTGAGTGACTTTACAGTGACATGGCGTAACCAATCAACGATGGACGCGTTGATAGAGTAACCTGACGTGGGTATGCGTTGGAGGGTTGAAACGAAACTAGTTCTTTTGTGTTTGTATTTGTTTGTACTTGTACGTATTTAAAAACAAATAATTATTTACCTAATTTGTGTATTAAAATGAAGGTGAATGAATGTAACACGCAAGGTTTTTCGACGCTTATATTCATTTTACTTATTCTATTTTACTTGTTACCATAAACCAAACCACCTCCTTTTATATTCATATAAACAAGGAAAAACAATAATTAACTTGTATATAGACTATTATACGCTTGTTTAAATAAAAACCCTTAAAAATGATTTTATGAAAAGGTTTATTTGGTATTTTTTTCTCATTCTTTTGCAGAGAAATAAAAAAAAAATGAAATTATCTCTCCACTTTCGTTTTATCAAATCACTCACCAATGTCATTGCCGCTTTACTAATTCATTCTTTTTTTCGTGGTGTTATCAAACAGGTTATGAATCTGTACCTCAAAGGTTGTTAACCTTGTGATGGTAGATGCTAGCAGAGTCTCTTTCCCAGTATTTTAGTCTGTTCTTGTTTTTTTTATCTTTTTCATCCCTCTTAAAAAAAAAAACACTTTCAAACGTGTTTATATGAAACAGACAGATTTTAGGAAATAGAAAATATTTTTTGAAACAGTAAAAACCTATAATTATTCTGTTCTTCTTTATTTACATATGAACCAAATACCAATCAGCCTAAAATTATGCTGTTCTTTATTTACATATGAATCAAATACCAGTCTCTCTAAAAGAGTAACAAATAAACATACACTGAAAAGAGAAGTCAAAGAAATGTAAACAATTTACTGGTAATAATGTAGTGTTTCCTCTCGAGAATTTAAGGGTGCCTTATGTAGTGTTTCCTCGGCAAAATACAATTGTTTATGTGTTCTTATAATATCGAAATGATTTTCTAAATATACGTAACATGAGCCAATGTAAGTGATAATCCGAACGAATACGTTCATCTATTAAATAGATTTTTTGAGTCATTCTAAGCAAACACATATTCTTCATGGTGGTAGGAGGTAAAATTTATGTAATCCAAAAGTATTTCAGTAATATTTTAAGGTGTAATTTATTTCAATAATTCCATGCCAAACTTCAAAGAATATTAAGACCCATTCCATTCCTTTTAAAATTACAAAAAAAAAAATGATATAATTATTTTTAAACTTTTGAACCTGAAATGCGTCTTCAAAATTAGCTCAACCCTAAACTTTAATATACTGTAAACTATATGAAATTGATTCTTCACTAATTCATAATAGAGTTTCAAAAAGATTAAAAATGAAAGAACTCACATCAAATACGTTAAAAATTATAAAAACTACAACTAATAACTTCTATTTTACGTGAAAAATTAGGTCAAGTGGTCCTATTAAAGTGTGTCAGAATTCGCTGTAAATTGATTTGCTGATTTCCAATTTTCTTTCTTTGGATAGAGTTGTGCAAGTGGGAAGATGCAGATAGGCATCACCCTCTATCCGCAATTCTACCATTTGCTGACTCACTTTTGGTTTGCTTATTTCATCAAATGAACTTCAGACAGCAAGACATGAGAACAAACAAGCATAAAACAAAGATAGTTCAACATACTACCATAATGTATTATCTTATAATGTTAGTGTACAAGTTAAATATGTCAACTCTCAAAAGAGCCTTTTCCACTAAATAAGCTTTTAAGAATTTCTTGTCATAGCTCCACAATGCTTCATGTAGGCTAGGTTATAAATTAGCTCCCAAAACTAGTACCCGGGCTTTATGTATGAAGTAGGAAGGTAAACATTCAGGGAGAGAGGGGAGTAATTCAGGGAAGGTCGATGTCTCAAGGATTTTATTCCATTTGGAAATTCAATGGTGGGCCTTCTAAGTGTAAGGCACTGAAGAAAAAAAAAAAATCTCATTTACATCTACTCAGGTTTATTATTTGTCCTTAGATACAGTGTTCTGATTAAGTGGGCCATGTCATATACCAGAAGGCAACATCAAGGCAAACAATGATATCAATACAGTTTGATCAAAACTGACAATGGAATCACCTAAACTCCCACTACACAAGCTTGACAACAGAAACAAGCTACTAAAAAGCCAAGCAGTGCACCAGCAAAGACTTGAGATGGAGTGTGACCAAGAAGTTCCTTGAGCTTCCTTTCACTCATTGGATGCCCTTGAAACAGGTCGGCTACAATCAAATTAAGCACCTGTGTGGATCCACACAATTTTCTGGTCAAAGATTTTCTCCCAAAGCAAAAGGTAAACATGATCAAATACTACATAGATAATGAACAATGAGAACATAGTTCTCCAATTAAGTTAGATATGACAAACAATAGCAATAGAGTATGGTGACTCAAAAGTGTACAAGTGATGGCTTCTAGATCTTTGCCATTTTCAATAAACTTCAACAAGGAGTGCTTAAAAATACAATAGCTGATTGTCATAGAACACATACGGATTTCAAATGATAAAAGATGTATATATGATAATTTACAAACTAACAAAAGGTCAATATAAAAAACCTAATTGATGACTTGGGAGCATGGTTGTCACATCTATCCAACTCGCATGCAAAATCGTTTTGGTGTAAACTTGCACAGGCTCGTGAAGAATAGCTCAAAATCGCGATTCTAATATTAATTGAGACTTCTAAGAGCCATAAAATTTCAGAACAAAAGTGACACCCAATCGAGATTGTGGGTATTGTGTTTTTCTCTCTCAGGATTAGTACACTGTTCTCATAGTTCTCTCTTGCACATGAGGTCACGATTTTGTCACTTCTTTTTTGCCATTCTTGTCTATGTTGAAGTCTCCATCTCTTCACTCAAAGACATTATATTTTCTCACTTCTCTCACAATTCTCTCTGTTCTCTGCCCTCCTGTTTGAGGACAACAAGGGAGGCTCTTTCATTTGTTAGACTTTGAAGGCAGTAAGTTAGAAAGCTTGTCTCTCTTCTACTATTTGAAGCATGATTTGGCAAACCCATTCAGCACATATAAGACCATTCTCATCCATTCACATTTTGGTGTGCCCAAATGGGCTTAATGTGCTATGTGACTACGTAAGGACTGAGTTATGTGTGTATTACATATGCATAAAATATCATCCTGTTCTGATTGTAAACTTTAAAAGGTCATCTTGATATGCTGTGTGCCTAATATAAATTGTATTCTTGCATATGATATAAATTTTTTATTGTGTCTCGTTAATTTATATATGATGTGAAGACCAAGGACATCTCCATTGCAAGCATCATGGCGAAAAACATAAGTTTAAGACCAGGGTCTCATAACATCTCTCCATTGGAGTATGCCAACATGACATAAAATTTAAGACCTTGGGTCATAAGAATAAAAGAAAATCTGTCTCGGAAACATATCTTTTCGCTAATAACCGAATAAAACATTAATTAGAGTGTGGATCTTATAAGAAATCTTGCGTTGGAATAAAAGTTGCAAAAAGATTTTAAAAGTGATGTACCACACTGGAACCAGCAAAAAGTAAATGAAAACTACATAAAATAACCCTTGCAATGGAGATGACCTAATTACATTTGTGTCTAATGTTAGTGTCAAACCATAATATTTGTAGCCATTTATAGGTGTTTTAATATTTCTTTTATATAAAATAAACTCTTACAAGTCAAGTTTTTGGAGACTTGAAGAGTTTACATTACTCTTGAACTTGACAATCTTGCTAAGGAGTCAAGTGGACATTTGGACCTAAATATCAACATGATACCATACTTTCAGCTCGTTAGCAATTAATAAGTAGCACTACAGTGGCACACTTAAAAGGTCAAAAGTATAAAACTTAGAAGATCAAGCCTTAATGGAGAATCGGCTATTTTCGGTGGCATAACAAAACCTAGTTAGATTGTAGCGATCTAAGCTTAGCTTTAGCTTACAAAATCCTCTAAAACCTCACATTAACAGTCACCAAGAGTCCAAGACAGCAGCAAACCAAATTTCAAAAATTAATAAGTCAATTTTTCAGCCCTAAAAATTAAAGGTTCCATATTGACACAAAATATAGGTAAACTAAAGGATAATGTCTCTGAAATGAACATAATATATACATTTGCATCCACTAAGTTTGTGTTTGGATAGGTACTTGCTTATTTGGTCCTTCCTGAATCACATCCGAGGACCAAACATGCGCTGTGGAATGTGCCAAAATGCTTCTCTTCACTAGGCACAATCAAGATGGGGAAAAACTAATGTGATTTTTGTCCTACATCAATACAAGAAAGCTTAACAATGGTTTACAAGCAAGGGCCAAATAATGCTAGCACTTAGATCATTCCATAACCCATGTATTGGGTTGGGACGCTAAATATCATTAAGCATGGCATCAATCTTCGTAGTATGACTTGGGACTCTTAAGTGTGTGTTTAGATGTGCTAATGACTCACATTTTTTCTCAAGTTCACATCAATTTGACAACAACAATATAGTATAATAGTATTATCTGCCTCTGAATCGATGTGAGTCTACCGCTGGCAAATGGGACATCGAACACGCAAAAATTTCAGTACTTTCTAGTGTCATTTTGTAGTCTCACTTTTGCTCTTCCCCCCATTGGGCTTATTTGCAGTAATTCAATCATGTTCCAAAAGCTGAATTTGTTTCTAGCTTTGTAAAGCTATTCCCGAGAATGTCAACTTGGTAACATCTCATTTTCATGTTCCATTACTTTGTTTTCATTCCCAGGTGAGTAAACTGTTTTCCTGCAGGAAAATTGGAAGTTATCGTATGATGCAACAAATAACTTCCAGTTTCATTCCCACTCTGACTGTTTTCTTCTCTTATTTGAACAGTGAAAAACTTTTCCATAAATTACTGAACTCTAACCAACATTCCCAGTTATAAACAATCGCCACTTGGGAAATCGGTATTCATGTTAATTACTAAACCTCTTTCAGTTGCTAAGAGATACATTTTTTCACTTTTGTTTGTACCAATGAAAACCCAACACTTAAACGCCAATTCAGGACAATCCAATCCAATCATTATTGTTCACCCAACCACATTGCGTGGCAGCCCCACCGATATAGTTCTCATAACAATCTACAGAGGCTTAAATTAAAACTATCTACCTACTAAAATAGCTAGGCTTGTTTGGATAAACATTTTTATAAATACTTATAAGAGGAAAAAAAAAACATATCCAATGCATAAACAAACTTAAAAAAAAAAAAAAAATCTGCTTTTTAACCTTATTGAATGAGTTCTTATTCAGTCCTTGAGAACAGGAATCAGCAGACCCAAAAGGCTAACTAAATAACTGTCAAACAGCAACTGTGGGAGGCAGTTACCTGAGCTTGCATGCCAGCATGTCTCCTAACGCCAATTGCATCATACATCACAATAAGACTGAACCCCAAACACACCGGAAAGAGTGAATCAGCGACGCCGTGGCAGATGGCAACGGAGGTGGTGAGGGCGGTGCAGAGGGCGGAGTGCGAAGAGGGCATTCCCCCGGACGCAAACAGCAGCCTGAAATCCCATTTCCTGTCGAAGAAGAAATTGAGTAACACCTTAACGGACTGCGCTATGAGCCACGCCACCAGCCCCGAAACGAAGGTGGGGTTCGCCGCCAACGTGGCGACGAAGGGACTAATCCGAAGCTTGGCGTTGGCGGTGACGCTGCTGAGCAGAGCCACGCCCAACCCACCATGGCCGCTGTTACGGGGCTGCAAAGCACTCACCTTTTTCACGCTTTGAACAAGTTTTCTCTGTGAAGGGGGCGCGAAGAGAGAGAGGGAGGGGAAGGGATGAGTGCAATGGAATGGTGGGAGTGTGGGTGTTAGAGAGAGGAGAGAGTCCATGAGATGGGGTTTCTGTGATTTGGAAGTTCAGTCAGCATTGCAGAGAGTTATAGAGGGAGAAAGAAGAAACATATTGGTTCTTCTTCTTCATCGTCTTTGCAGGAAGAACATAAGAGGAAACTTGAAAGTGCGTTTTAGGGGGATAAGAAAGCCTGCAGAGTAGGGTACCCCTTTTGTCTTTCTTTTCATCTCCTGCTCCCAATTAATGGACACATTTGGTATATTCCTTTCCTGATCATAAATGCTTTTAAGCTTTAAATAGTTAAAAGGATAATTTTATTTATAAAAAATTAAATAAGTAAATAAGATACTTGACTTTCCAAGAGGACTAGAGGTTACTTGTTGTTTCTTAATTCTACAGGAATTGGGAGTCTCCCAACAACAAAAACCACCCAATGAAATATTTACATGTCAATGGACAACTTGTCCAATTATGTTTACACCAATCACCTAATGAAAAATAAGTTCTTGTCATGTGTTAACCTGAAATAAAAAAAAGGTGGAGATGCGGGGAATCGAACCCCGTACCTCTCGCATGCAAAGCGAGCGCTCTACCATATGAGCTACATCCCCTACATCTCTTTTATTAATATGTTTCAATTTTCACTATGTCGCACACCCCCTTTAGAATGTATACCACTAGACAATATAAATGAGGTGTCATAATCTAAATTATTTATTAATATATAATAATATTAATATTTCTGAACATGCAATGTGCACTTTAGAGGAGTCCACTCCATAAAAATTACTTCAAAAAGTTATATATCTAACAAGATTTATAATAAATTAGGGTAAAAAATTTAAACTTAATAATGTATCAGAATTATACTTAAAATTAGTTCCCAAGTCAATCTGATTTCTGCTGACATAAACAGTGTGTGATGCTGGTTTGTAATGGTAACAATTTAGCATAAGAATGGAACAGAATCCCCTATGCTAGGCCCTGCCGGTGTTGACTACGGTTTATGCGTAATCCCTTCTTAACAAACATTCAATTTCATTCTTATTACGAGACACTTCAAACGTTGGAGAAACAAAACACATGAACAAGTTCCGCAACTGGTTACATGCAAGCCAATATCAGGAGTAATTACTTCAAAGTTTGCAATAAAATAATCTCTCTACATTTTCTGTTTGTTGATCATCTTGATTAGCTTCCGTGATGGAATGGTCCGCAACATGTGCTGCAATGGCTTACCTTGATGCCCTTCAACTGGTATTCACCTTTCCATCATTTTCTTTTTTGTAGTCTTATTGCTATATCTCTGCTTATTCATTCTTCACATTTTTCTTTGGTACAAGAATTTTATTTCGCTCTTTTTTTAATCTTCTTCTCCATTTTTCTTGGAAAAAGTTAAGGCATAAATCAAGGATCAACCTGATGGAGATTCCACAGTTCACATGCGTGTTTTTTTCCTTCCAAATCTGCTATTTGCTTCTTCATTGGGATTTGTAATTTAAGAGTCAAAGTATAAATAGAGGTTTGGCGGAAGAGTCAATAAAATGACAATCTAATATCATGATTGATATAAGTAAAAAATACGATAGAAAATTACAAAAGAAGTGTTTACAATTCCCAATCCAAATACACCTTATATATGAATACTTTCATAATTCAATTGAAAAAAAAAATAAACTTTTTTAACAATACTCTATCAATGAGAGAATGTTATATGGTTGATATTGTATTTTTACAAAAGAGAAAAAGTAAATTTACAACCAATATTTCAATTGCTTATCATTTATAGAACAATGATAAAACATTTATTTTTCTTAACCTCTTCCTACAATTAATTTCAAGTCACAAACTACAATTCTTCACCTTGACTTGAATTCAAAACTGAAATTGCATGTGTTTCCTTTAAATGATAAGAACATCAATTATGTCCAAGCAGTTGGAAGATAGAATAGAAATTGGAATCGACTTTGTAAACATATCTGTTGCATTATCAGAAGTACCAATCTTTTCACAATAATATTACCTTGTGAAATGATCTCCCTTAGGAAATGATAGTGCACATCAATGTGCTTTGTCCTTTCATGATATATTTGATTTTTTACTCAAATGTATGTCACTCTAACTGTCACTGACTGTCACAGTACATAATTATCATATCTTGTTTCAATATCTTAAGTACAATTCTTATAAAGAGACTTTAGTTCTTCATTCATGACATCAATCTACCATGAAGACTCATTACTTGTGATAGCCTTTCTTTCGATATGTTACAGGATCTGGATCTTGTGCTTCAATATCCTCTGCAACTTAAGAAAAATAAATATTTTATCATTGTTTTATAAATGGTCAGCAATTAAAACATTGGCTATGCTATAAATTTTCTAGAGGAGATCATTTCACAAGGTAATATTATTGTGAAAAAGATTGGTACTTCTGATCATGCAGCGGATATGTTCACAAAGTCAATTCTCCACCTTGACTTGAATTCAAAACTGAAACTACATGTGTAAAACAGTGATAAAACATTTATTTTTCTTAAGTTGCATAGGATATCGAAGCACAAGATCCTGTAACATATAGAAAGACTACCACAAGTAATGAGTCTTCATGGTAGATTGGTGTCATGAATGAAGAACTAAAGTCTTTTTATAAGAATTGTACTTGGGATTGAAACAAGATATGACAATTATGTACAGTGACAGGCAGAGTGACATACATTTGAGTAAAAAATCAAATATATCGTGAAAGGACAAAGCAGATGTGCGCTATCATTTCCTAAGGGAGATTATTTCACAAGGTAATGAAAAGATTGGTACTTCTGATAATGCAACAGATATATTTACAAAGCCGATTTCAATTTCTAACTTCCAACACTGCTTGGACATAATTGGTGTTTGTATCATTTAAAGGAAACAAATGTAATTTCAGTTTTGAATTCAAGTAAGGTGGAGAATTGTTGTTTGTGACTTAAAATTAAAGTTCTCTTTAATTGTAAGATTTTATAAAATAGGAGGTTAAGAAAAATAAATGTTTTACCATAGTTTTATAAATGGTCAACAATTGAAACATTTTTTTCTCTTTTGTGAAAATATAATCTCAAACATATAACATTTCCTCGTTAGAGCAGTGTTATAAAAGTTTGTTTTCTTTTATTCTTTTTTGTTGAGTTATCCTTTCCTTCCTTTTGCGTCGAAACAAATGAAAAAGCAGGGTAGCTCCATTAGAAATCCAATTTTGTTTATCAATTTGATTCCCTACAAATACACAAGAAATGAATTGATTTATTTTTTCTTTTTTCGGATTTGTATCCAATAGGATTTACGGGGCTCGAACCCGCAGCTTACATTTGGAAAGTGTATTTGAATTTGGAAATTTGGAAAGTGTATTTGAATTTGGAATTGGAAGAAGTATATAAACTTTTTTTTAATCTCATTATATTTTTTATTTATATCAATCATAATATTATATTGTAATTTTATTCACTCTCTTCCGTTAATTTTATAACAGTTTCTATATTTTAAGACTAGATGCTTTACGTGGTTTGCATTTGAACTTTTTTTATAAGAATACAATTGAGCAGTAAGCATCACAGGTGTAAATAAAATAAACATACTCTCACAAGTGCTTCAACATGACATTTCATATAAAGTAATTCCATGTATGACATAAAAAAATATCTAACTCACCTTAATCCCTTTTGTCTTGTAACAGTGTAATAATCATGAAAGACAATATGGTTCTTGGAGAGTGCAACAGCAGGGAAGCAGTGAATTCGTATCAGCATTAGCAGCTGGTATGAAAGCGAAACTTATAGTAGAAGTGACACCACGAGCATCTCCATCAACAATAGCCCTGGCAGCAGCTGCAAGACGAACTGGTGGAAGGTTGGTGTGTATTCTCCCGGAAATGGTTCTTGACGAGTCAAAAGAAGTTATTAGGAAGTCAGGTCTAAAGGACCAGGTAGAATTTAGAACTGAAGATCCATCAAACGTATTGCCATATTATGAAAATATTGATTTCTCCTTAGTTGATTGCAAAGATGAAAACTATGCAAGCTTGCTCAACTTGCTAGATCTCAACCCTATGAGATCTGTAGTGGTGGCAAGCAATTTGGTTGGGAAAACAAAAGGGTTGGAAGCCTATGTAAAAAGAAAGGATGAGAAAGTAGCAGTGAGATCTCTAAAGCACCCTATAGGTAAAGGTATGGAAGTGACTATGCTTTCCAAGAATGATGAAACTGATAAGAAACCTGGTGTCAGAGACAGTAGTAGCAGAAAAATGGGTAAGAGTAAGTGGGTTGCCAAGCTTGATGAGGAAAGTGGTGAGGAGCATATATTCAGGGTTCCCCAGATTGACATGTTGTGGAATTAACATTTCAGCTTCCAAATACTGCTAGAAAAGAGTTATTTCTTTGTTGTCAAAGTGCTTAACATGCGGCGAATGGGAATAATACAGTGCATGCTTTGTGTTGATTAGTTTTTAGGAAAACAAATTGTTCTTTATCAAAAGCTGTCTCAGTAATTGTAAGTGGTTTTAGATAAAGCTGATCCAAATACACAGAGAAGATTTGATCAGCGTGAATAGTATATGAAGTTGTGTATTGTTTTCCTGCTAGAGCAATCTTTTGCCCTTTATTTAACCATATAGAGTTGATTTAAGAAAAATGTTTCAAAAGGTTCATATTAAACCGCTCCTAAAAGGTGGAGGCTAGTGCACAGTGTTGATCGAATAACGCTCCTGCACATACAGCTACACATAATTAATGAATCAAATGCAATTCAGTATACATCAAAGCTAAATGTGGAGTCGAAATGTGAGTGCTTTTTAGCTTCTCTTCGATCTCGCAATTGTTTTTCTTAAAGATACCGTTATGTACTAACTCACTTTGCATTCCGCGCTGTCGATAAACATTAACATGTTACTTTTTTCCTTAGGTGAACCAAGAAACGATCCATGATTTTCTGAACCTAAAAATGAATAACTTTAGATCTTTTTGCATGCTTTCTAGGACGATCCATTTATCTCCCAAATGCTTCCCCGAGATGTGGTTCCATGCATTAGATTCATTCTCCGTTTTTTTATGTTTTCTTTTATCCCTAGCTTTCATTAAATCATCAGCAAAGGCATCATCAAATTACCTTCATGTTTGTTTGTTCATCGTTTCTCAAACCCCTGCCTCTAAAGTGTTTGCAAAAAGAAACATATATATAGTATCTTACACTACTTTTGTCCTCAGCAACCCAGTAGACAAAATCGAAAACGAGAATGAATAGTTGAAGAATATTGAGAGATAATATTATAGAGTATCAATATAAAGACCAAACCCATGTCCAAAATATAGATATGTCTTTACATCTCGTATCCTAGTAAAGATCAATGATCCAATCCCCATTCTAAAAGTCAAGAATAGGTTTATCCATCTACATCAAATTTGGCCAGTTTCAAGTTGTTCCACCAATGGGCAGCACAACAGATCTTTTTGAGCTATTTGGTAACTTGCTTCAGCCTTTTACTTCCTGTTTTGCTAATAATGTTAACTTTTTCCTGTTTTATCTTGTTTCTGAAGCAAAGCCTTGCATCCATCTTCCTCGGATAAGATAACTATACAAAAGTTAAGTTGCACAGAAATTTGGAATTTAGAATATTTGAGTATATTTACCACTGTTCATAGAAATGTGAGTAAAAAACTCCAATCCTTGAAAGAATGCAGTTAAATGTGTAGTGTTCTCAAGAATAGAAGGGGGTGATGATTACCTCTCAGTACCAACTACTATCCCCACCCACCAAGCCAACAACCAAATTCCAACCTTCAAACGCAAGAGACTAACACCTCTCAACTGTCTTGTTAGACCCTCATATTCATATTTCCTCTCTTATTCTTGACCTTCGTAACCACCATTGTTGTAGCCTTGGATCCAGTCTATGGCAAAGCTAAGATCTTGGACTCAGATATGGCGTTCTATTGTCGGAGTTTGTATTCTGAATTTTGTTTTGAACTTCAAGATCGTAACATTAGCTGATGACACTGGAAGCAACAGTATTGTATCAGAAGGTGACTGCAAGAACACAAATTATCAGATTTTCCTCCCTCCACCGTATCAGAATATATCCTCTACCATTTGCAAACCTGTTTGGCGTTCCTATGAATTGAGGGTAAGTTCAAGCTGAACTAGAATTCTAATGCTTGGTTGTAGGTTCTACTCATTTACTTGCTCTTTTTATTAAAGAAACCGTACAGTTGTTGAAACTTGTTTACTGTGATCTGTTCTTTGGTAATGGGTGGCCTCATTTCTTGAGTTTCATAGCCATGCAGATTAATCAATAAAAAACTAATCTTTGCTATGAAAATCAACAAACAAATTTACCATTTGACATATTTTTGATAATTTGTTTTAAATAATTTTAGAACTGCTGAATTCTATGAAGTAAAACCTATCTAGCTGCAAATTATTGATTTCTTATAATCTGAATGTCAAGATTGTTCCTTTGCCTTTGATTTGCGTTGCAGTACACCAAGACAGGTGATACAACAACTGTCATATTATCTGCTCCCTACACTGTTGGATGGGTGGGAATCGGATTTTCAAGGGATGGCATGATGGCTGGTTCCAGTGCGATGGTAGGATGGATCAACAAACATGGTCATGCAAAAGTCAAGCAATTTTATCTAAGGGGTAGAAGGCAATCAGAAGTAATGATAGACAAAGGTGAACTGCCTCTAAATCATGTACCAGCTGCAGTGGCAACAAATGGAGCTGAAATTTACATAGCGTTTCAGCTACAAACGACAATTCCATTTGGGAAGCAACCGATTTTATTGGCTTTTAGTACTAAACGTCCACTCAACCATCATTTATCAAAGCATGAAGACAAAACAGCAGTTATATTTGATTTTTCTTCAGGTGTGCAAAACCAGACGTCCCACTTTACTTCATAATTAATTATGTTATTCAAACATAAAATTCTACTTTTAGGATCCAAACTGCAGAAGATTTTATTTGATGGGCATAAACTGGAATTAGGCTTTATTCGAATGTCTTTTTCATGTGACGTGATGTAACTTGCGTAGCGTATACTATATGACAAAAAACTTTCAGAGAAGAAATTTGACAATTATATTTGTTGTGGCAGGTTCTACGGGCCCGGTGTCCAATGGGTTGATTCAGATGAGAAAAAACCATGGAATAGTGGGTATAATAGGGTGGGGCTTAATTCTGCCTGTGGGGGCCATAATTGCTAGGTACTTCAGGCATAAGGATCCCCTATGGTTCTATCTCCATTCAGTGATTCAATTTGTGGGATTTGCATTTGGGCTTGCCACAGTCCTTCTTGGATTACAACTCTATAGAAGTGTGCATGTCCACATACCAGCTCACAGAGGCATAGGCATCTTTGTCCTTGTCCTAAGTATTCTTCAGGTCTGCACTGACTCATGTCATGAATCACACTCAATGTTCAGTGCTCTACCTATCACTATCATACCCTTAACTAAATTAACAATCTCTTTTAAAATTTGTATTAATTAGTAAAGGAGGTCTTTAAATTAGTTAAGAAAGTCTTTAAATTGATGCTTGAGATATATGCTTTCCATTATAAGTACAATTGAACTGACATTTTAAGCTGTGGGTGGGTTCAGATATTGGCATTTTTTCTAAGGCCAGACAAGGATTCCAAGTTCAGAAACATGTGGAATTTGTATCACAGTTGGTTTGGAAGAATGGCGCTTTTCTTTGCAGCCTTGAATATAGTGTTGGGCATGCGAGCTGCGGGTGCAGGGAATAGTTGGAAGATAGGCTATGGATTCCTTCTTAGCATTATACTTGTGGCAGTTATCGTTCTCGAAGTATTGGCGTATTTGAAAAGGTCACAAAAGCGTTCTCTTCCTCACACTTTCCAAATGGACTCAGTTGGGGAAGGTACCTTTCCGACCAACCTTGCTAAGGGTACGTAAAGCTTTTCCCTTTTTTCACACTTCATCTGTTTGCTGAAATTTATGCTGAAGGCCAACTTAACAGTCGTACTTTCTTGAAGCAGGGTGAGTGTGTTTGCTCCCAGTTTTGTTTGCACTTGTACAAGTTGTGTCAATGGTCGCATTCAGCCACTTCAGACCAAACCTGATTCACCCTACAACATGTGAAGATGTGGAGGTTTCTTGGTGTAGATAGATATATTAGCCACCTAGAAGTTTGCCAAGATGGACAATTCTAACGTTTGTCTTCTTCCTCAACTGAACCTGTTACTTGAGATTGAACCTTTTTGCTTTCTTCATTGGGTCTTCATGATCAGGAATGTGATGCCCATATTTACATTTATATCTGTTATTTTTCTATGAAAATGTGTTGAAATTTAAGGATCGGATTTTGGTGAGTGATCATGTTTTGATTAAAAGAGCATATAGTTCGGTAGCACAGGTATCGATCTTCAAGCCGTCAATTTTCCGTGAACAAGAATTTGCAATCTGTTATTTTTAACGGGCAGGAATGTATTGGGTTTACTGCATTCCCTGTACGCCTAAAAATATTAACAATGGATTGGCAGGAAAATTAGAAATTGACACCTTGGCAATATAAATAACTCGCTATAAATTGACTTCAAAATTGTTTGATTAACATTCTTTTAGCAGTCGATTCGTATGTTACCACTCTATTTTCATATCATATCATATGGCTCATCTAATATATCTATTTCTCTTCTATTCTTTTTCTTTCGACGTGTCGACGCATGTTAGAGTTTTTTCTACAAGAATGTTTTTCTTTTTTCTATATTACTAAGAATGGATAATTTTTTTATTAAATGAAATGGACACGATATGGACAAGACTTTTACATGAAGAAATAGTGTACTATTGATACAATTTTAGTTAAATGTGAAGCTGAACTTACTCGTTTCACTAAATAAAAAAAAATTCTCAATTCTCGTGCTATAAAAAAAAAATGCATCATTCTGATGCAAAACCCTTGTTAAGATGTCCATGGAACATTATCCAATATAATATCACTATTTGTTCCCTGTACAAAACTCAATCCCAACTAAGTACAGTTCATCAACCTTTTCATTTTTGTAGAATTGAAAGAAAATGCTAATCAATATATTGATTTTTTAACCAGTGTCTTTACACTAGGTTACGGGACTCAAATAATTGAATGTTTTTTTTAAAAAAAATAGATGTTCATCAAAATAAAAGTTGCTGCCGCAGCTTGTTTATTTGGTTATTCCGTCAAATACATTTTAGTATCCCTTATTTTCTTGTTATACTTGAACTGAATTACAAATAATGTTGCTAATTGTTTTTAACTGTACACGATAAGTGCATGTAGATTAAAAGAAATCTGCTCACGCGCGCAGACAAATTGTCGTCAATTGTATCAAACAATAGAACTATCACAAGATTCCAAATGTAGCAATATATATATATATATATATATATATATATATAAAGACAAACAGCAAAATAGAACCACAAATACACGGAAAATTATTAAGAGGAAGTATATACGAAAGAACCAAATTAATTAACAAAGCTATTGTCAATGATGTAACAAAAGGAAAATTAGACACGATCCTTAATCCTGTTATTCAGCATGTCAAAATTGCCTAACTAGATAATAAAAGCTTTTCACCTTCAAGGTGACTCTGAAACCCCAAAACTGATAGCTATGACCCTGCAAGCTGAACAAGATAACTATTGGCTGCTGTTTGCAGCAACTTCAATAAGACCTTGATTCACAAGAACATTTTTCCACGTCCCAACTAATCATCAAATAATGCATCCTAGTCATTCAAGAGGATTCAAAACTGTGACTAGCAGGGATAACGGAATCAATAACATAGCTCCAGCTTTTGTTAGCGGAAGTACCTAAAAAAAAAAAAAAAAAAAAAAAAAAACTCCTGTCTTCCATTTTTAAGGAGAAAAATCTGCAAGTTTTTTAGAATTCCTATGTTTCAATCAAGGTCAAATCTGAGTTCCATGACGTAAGAGGCTTCACTGGCACAACTATCCTTTCTTCAAACAATAAATGATGCATTGTTTTTAGAGCACGTGTTGTTTGGGGCAATGGAGAGAATGAATAAATTATACGAAATCGTATTCCCTTTTTCAAACCTTAAATTTCCGCAGGATAAGTAGAATACTCACTGAAACTTCCCAAATGGCAACGCAGCCACATAGTTAGCTGCAGGGAAATTGTGATTGAGTTCCATAAAGATCGAAAACCACATCTCCTTTTGCAAGTGAAATAGTGAGATATCTCTCCTTTATTGGCAGTAATTCTGCTATAATTTATTAGTAACACCAAAGAAACTTTGGGTTAAGCAGTAGCTGTACAATCTCTTCCAGAAGACAAGTTGATGGACTTGGGTAGATCACTTCCTCTGACTACACGGTTATAAATAACCTTGAATGACTGTGAATTATTGGGTTTAGTTAGCAAACTTATTGGCATTCTCAGTGTCTGCTTCCGGTTTCTTCTTCCCCTAATCAAAATACTGAAGGTTTTCTCACCATCTATGTTCTTTTCATTTCTGCTGATCTTACTCAAGCCAATATTATTATTGGGTTTGTCCCCAGCATTTCCAAACCCATGAAAATTAGGATTCCCATTTTCCTTTACACTTTCTGCTTGAACTCTACCCACTTCATCCTCGCTAGTCTCTGATTCTAAAGGTTGCACCTCTTTCTTGTATCCACCAACATTAGCAATGCCCTCTGGCAGAACAAAAGCTGAGCTCGAACTTTTTGAAACATGACACTGTTTTTGTGGCTCCAAAATGGGATCAGGGATTGGTTTGATGCTAGGCGCTAGAAGAGGAAATTCCACCGGATGACAACCAGGCCATACGGCATTGGGACCAAAACTAGATACAGTTGGGTTCATATTACATTGCCATGAGAACTGATTGACATGAAATGCGCTGCTAGTAACTGGAAAATTGTTGGATGGTATTGATTGAGGTTGACTATAAGGAGGATACATAAATGGCAATGGTTGTATCATGTTTGGGGTAGGTGGAGGTGATGGGTATGCATGGTGAGGAGTGGAACACATTTGTGTAACTGCTGGTAACACGGTAGCAGGTCCATGGTGAACATTCATATTTACTGGCCAGGGGCCAATTGGCGGAACAGCACCAGAAGCAGAAGGAAGTGTTGCATTCAAGGCAACAGGTGCAGCTCGTGCAATGCCTGGTGCCGGATTGAATGGAGCTGCAGATGCAGATAACTTCTTATATGGGATGCCCTGGGAATCACCCTGATTTGATGGAGAAACACTGACTTCTAAATCTTCACCTTCTTGTGACATGGTAGCAGTATGATTAGGGAGTTCAAAACAGTTAGAGTTGCTAGTGTCAACCTCAAGTTTATGAGAATCCACAGGATCCTCCACTTCATCAATCATTATGATATTATCAGCTGCTTCAAGAACCTCAACATCCACAGAATCAACCCATTTAGAACTCTCCAAATTTTCTTGAACAGAATCAGTAAACTGTGTTTGTTTCCTCTCAGAATCATTAGTATGAGTTGAACCATCCAAAGAATCTGACAGAGAATTTTTGTCCTTTTCTTTTAATGTATTTTTTGCCTCTTCCAGGGTTGGTTCAGAATTTGCATGAATTTTAAAATCTTCCTCTTCATGTTTGCCAATGCCAACACCAGGAGGATTATAGACTTGCAACTTGGAAATTGTCCCAGGAGGAGCCACTGCAACTTCTTTGTATGAAGGAGATTTCCCAATACTAACTATGGAAGTCTTAATAGTACTATCATTTGGTGATGAAACTGAACCAAGTTGTGAATAAGAACTGATTAGTTTGTCACCAATTTCTGATGAATCCTTTACAGTAGTTTTAACAGATGCAGACATGGACTTCACCCTGTATGTAACAGCTTTGACGACTTTCCTTCCAAATTTAGTACCTTGGGATATGTTTACAGTATGATCATCAGCATAAACCCCATGGGATATTGTTCTCTTCTTCAGAATATAATCTCTACTGATGTGATCACGACTCTTCCCATAAGTATAGTCTATGTCAGATTCCACTTTCTTTTTCTGATAATAAACTTTACCAATTGTTGCTCGTCTTTGCTTCAGCCGCTGGCTATATGAACCAGATGATCTTGGCCGTTGAACTGGTTGCCATCCATCCTCACCATCCGCAGGTGCTTCAGACAAGATTTCAACAGAAACTTGGTTTTCATCCGAGGTCTTTTCTAAAATGGGCTGTTCTGAATCAGGTGCTGAGTTGGTCTCCAGATCAGTATCTACAGCAACACCTGCTCCAGGTACGAGTATTTCTTCATCTGAAGTCTCTCTTGGAGTTTCTTTCCATGATTCATCAGAACTTTCTGAGCCAATGTTCTGGCAGGATTCCATCCTCATCTGCTAAATATTTCTTTGTGAAATTAATATTATGAAAATACATACAAGAAACAGCAGGTAGGCAGTTACTGCAACAATTTAAAATGGTGAACTGGCATGGTTCATGCAGTAACAGATCAACATTAAAGGGAAAAATAAATAAGAGGCTCCATTAGGTATCTGATTCCTCCATTGCAGTTTTCATTCTAACTATAGACTGAATTGGTCCTGAAGTTTATTCCATGTTTTTTCAGTTAATACATTGTACAGCGGTGTTAAGAAAGTAACCAATGCAAACATTTTAGCAATATCAGAAAATGTATATAAGTAGCAATCAGAAATCAGAAAACTATTCTGTATACTTTTAACCAAGATCTCAAACTAATAAGTTAAATATATCGAGATCAGTAAATCTGCACCCTACCTTAGTTATCTGGCTTCTTTTCCTTAGTGCAATATCTCTCCCTTTGGCACCATGACTTGGATTAATGTAGTCAAGCAAGTCTGACACACTGACAAATTCCATGGAAATATAATTAGTCGGGGTAAAAATTCATGTGAGAATGTATGATAGAACTTGAAGATGTTAATGGGAAGTTTTGTCACACTACGAATAGCAGATGTTAAACATTTAAAAAAAGGAATCATGTTTGTGCTAGACATACACTGGAATCTGATACCCCAGACTTCAATAAACACCTGAACCTTTCAAAATTTTGCTCTGTTGCAGTGTTCATGCCAATATCATGTTCTATATCAATCAGTGTCTAGTTATCTATGTATTTTAGAATTGGAATTTCATCCAATTAAAACGAACATGTTGCCTATATGATTCGAAGCGTTGTAAAAAGAAGACAGTCAAGCCTCAAGAGAATGACAAAAGGTTGTATCAATAGTTATTGGCCAGAAATATCAAATAATTTCCAATATAATTAATTACACATTATAATCTCCAAACCAAAACTTGACAGAAATTCTCCCATAAGTACGGGTGGAAATGGGTTGCCCTTAATAGGCCTGACCTATCTCCCAGACCTAAGGTCAAAGCTTAGCCTATTACTTGACATAGCCTTTCTTTTGAGGATTCACTTGACCTTTCAAAAGCCTACTCTGACCTAAAGGTCCGTTAAAAAGTCTCCGTAGAAAATCTATTTTATAGGCCCACAAACCTACCTCTAAATAGGTTTATGGACCTAAGTTTGGTGGGTCAACTGGCCCGAGCCTCTTAATTCAATAAAAGTATATGATGTAGAAAGATTACAATAAAGTTAAAAAACAATAATATTATTATTAAACTATTATATTTACTTAATAAGACCATTTTATTAGGCACAAACAGCTCTTGAAATGGTCAAAAGCCTGACCTTTTAATTAAACAGAATTTTTAAAAAGTGTTGGCCTAACTTCTTTATTAAATAGGCCTGGCCTTCTCCTAATCGGGGCTAGGCCACTGACCCTCCTAAGCCATCTTACCTATTTTCATCCCTACCAGTGAGGTCTATTAAAAGACACCTATACACAAGTAAGAGCTATTAGTACTAGATTGAATTACACGTATGCATGAGTAATGGCTACAAAAGTACCCAATCCATACAGCCAAGGCAGTTTTATTATACCTTAGATGGCCTTTGCTAGCAATAGACGTATCTGGCTTTTGAGTACCATTCCGTGCAGCTTCTTGTTGTTCTATAGCCTTGGACTCAAAATACTCAAGCCAAGCAGCAGCATCCTGTGACATTTTATCACAAAACTCCAGATGTAAGACCAGTAAAGGGGAACTTAGTGAAATATTAGTTTAATGCGAATGATAAATAGGACTATTTTAGTTGTGATACAAACTACTCAAACTCTTAGAATTTTCGGACTGAAGGTCTAACTCAGGTCTACAAAACATACTTGTAAAGTGACAACTGCCCAAACTTCGTTCTATTTAAGTCCTATCTCTAGTTGAAGTAGACTAAACACCACTCTTGAGGATACTACTAAGGCAACCACCAAAGAAGCTGGGATTATTATGGCTAGGGCCTATGGGTAAAGTGCATTTCCTATACATATATAACTTTGCAACATCATTTAAGACATCAATCAACCAACTTCAAAGTTGTGTATTATTGTTATTTCCTCATCTTCTGAATTACTGGGTACTTTTGTTATTTATACCTGAGTCCGCAAGTCATCTGGACCAAGTTTTGCCCGCAGAATTTGCAATGTTGTTTGCTCATGCTGTACGCTCAAAGCATATGCTGCCATCATTGAGAGTGCTATTGCTATTGCATGATAACTAGCAGCAGTCTGCACAGAATTAAAATTCCAAGAATATACAGATTAAAACAAAGAGATGAGAACTGATATTATTTTGGTATTTCTGATGAATTTAAATAAGTACTGGAACTAATCTTTGTACAGATTGTCTGTTTTAAAATTCCTAAGTTTAATCCTCATTAATAGAGTCCGCCTGTTAGCATTCACGTTTTATCAATTCATCCATTCAAATATTACATTTTGGATAAAGGATCTCACAAAATTAAACAAACTTAGTAAAGGCAAGAAATAAAATGAAAATAAAACCTGAATATGATCGGGACCAAGTAATCTTTGGTTGCACTTTAGAGCTTTCTGAAGATATCTAAGAGCAACATGTACATTTCCAAGACCTTCCTCCATCATAGCCACGTTAATGTATGTTGCAGCAGTGTTTGGATGAGATGGGCCACACGTTAGATGCAGAAGATATAAAGCCCGTTTTACATACCTGGTTGGTAACAGTTGCAGAGCCAATTAGTAAACAATTAAATAAATCATCACAAAAAATTGAACATTCAAAATGTTATAAATCCGTAGCAACTATTTTAAACTGGTTATCATTAATCTCATTCTGTTAAGAATATCAGACTAGACAACCCACTTAGGTAGTGATGAGAACCCGAGGCCAAACAAGGTGACTACATGTCTGTAATAACATTCAAAATCAGTAAACAAATGAAATAAATCATCATAAATATCTAACATAACATTCAAAAAATTCTAAATCTGTTAAGAATATGATGAATTCTTCCATAACGTCGTCCTGCAGTATGGAGGTGGAGGACGAGAATATGGAGATACAGGAAGAATTCGTCATTCTTTCAGACTAGACAGCCCAATTAGGTAGTGATGAGAACCCGAAGCCAAAGCCCAAGATGACTAAGGTGTCTGTATTATGTAAGGAGACGGAGTTGTGGTACACCTGCCAACTGCCAATCTGGCAGTAGTGGAGAGAAGGAATGTGAGTTGGTTGTGTGGAAAAAGAATTTAAGTGTAGGAAATCATGGAGAGGGGCGAGGGCTAGAATTTCAGAACTGGGGCCTTGGAAGACACAAGGCCTCTGGAACACTAAGACTTTTCTTGTTTGTCTTTTCCCTATTTTCCTATAGGAAACAACCCTGTACCCAGGGCGAGAATCCTTGCATCTGCTTAGAAGCAATACATTCCTCTCTATTTTTCCCTAATAATTTTTCCAGTACACCACAAGATGGATAGCACATCCTCTCCTTTATATGTAATCCCATTTTTCTTACCTAATAAATTATTATTTTCAATTAATAGATTAAAGTTTAGTCATATAAGGTAAGAAAAATCAAGGGAAGTTTTAATTATGAGAAATCCATGTACAATTATGCATCACCACTGCAAGAACAAAACATACTTCAGAGCCAGCTCTGTATGTTGAAGCCTGTAGTAGAAAACTGCAAGATCCCCATAACTCTTCATAGTATCTGGATGATCCAGACCCAGCTCTCTCTCATTAATATCCAGAGCTTTTTGTTGATAAATTGTAGCCTGTGGTTGGAATAAACAGCTCAATGAATTGGAATTGAATTCAAAGACCAAAAAAAAAACTTAGATTACATATTTAACATTGAACTATAGTCAATACACGCGAAACACTGCAAACTAAAATTGATTGAATGTTATTTGTTTGACTGTATAACTAGGTTATATATGCTTCTTTGGTTTCTAATGCAAAATGTCTCAAAACCAAAACAAAATGACAACAAACAAGACCTGATTGAAGTCTCCAGTGTGATATAAGACTACAGCAAGTAAGCTGTATGCTCCCGCTGCCACCCGGTGATAGGGGCCACAAACTGCTACAAGTCTGGCAAGAGCCTGTCACCAACAAATAAAATTGCAGTCATCATATGAAAATATGAAAAGGCATTTGCTGTTGAAGTTAATTGTCACAAATTCATAGAATTTCCTGACAACACTGAAGATAGATACCTTTGTTCCGTATGTAACTGCATCTTCTAGCTTTCCCTTGTCTAAAGCTGTTTTTGATGACTCTAATAGCTGCCTGCCGTCTGCGGATGAGCATACTACTTGCTGCAAAAGATATATAGTTTACAAAGTTTGGATGTATCAGTAAATTTCCAAACCATTCGACAGGAGATCCTACAATGGTTCTGTCTTGTTTATGTCATTACCTTGTGAACTGGGACCAAGTTGACAATATCAGATTTCTTGAAGGGAATTGGACAATCCATGTCAAGATCCCTCGGAACAAGCTCAATGCCAACCTAGGATGAAAGGCAACAGCAAAAATCAACTGTCAATGAAGAAACAACTTAAATGTCATTTTCAATTGATAACCATACGAACTACAAGCTATTGATTAGTTTAAGTTAGAATATGGGTACATATTGTACCTAATTACCAATATACACACATGCATATGGGGAAACCATTACGATTCATGAACATCTTTATACGCACTATCAAAGATAGGCACTGCCTGTCCTTTTTGCAGTTTTCTTTGAGAAAATGCTAAATTTGATTTTTTTAAAATCACCTTTTAGCAGTTTAATATACTTAATTTGACCTGGGAATCTGAAAGAGAGTAGTTGATGGTTTGGAGAGCAATTGAAGGGTAAAAAATGTGGACACCAACACATTATGACTGTGCAAACCTACGTTACAGGCACATAATAAGAGGACATTTTAACTTAGAAAATCCAGCCAACCTATACACTCTATTTCATGATCACAAATTAAACCTATAATCTGATTAGGGTATTATAAGGTGCCTAAGTCCAACATCAAGTTGAATGATCAGTGGAGTACTTAAGTGGCTTGGTTTTAGCCCTTTGATAGCTAGCTTTTAAGGTAGGGTTCCCCAAGTGCTTGGGTGTTCAGCATGTAATTATCATAGTGAATCATAAAATTTAGCTCAAAGAGTCCAAATAAATAAATGGAAATATGAAAAGGATGTAAATGTATGACTCCATTTCTATGCAAACTAAAATGCAACAGATACGCAGATTCTATAGCCTACTTCCGGTACCTTATGACATAAGCCACGCAAAATCGCAAACTTCCTCACATCACTGTAATTCAAGCTGCTAATATCCCAATCAAATCGCTTCTTCAGAAACACCTCTAGCCATTTCCATACAAGGGGGTGGATTTTGCACGATTTATCTGACTCACTATTTTCAGGAACACCAAGCAGCAAATTCAATGCAGCAGCAATGGATGCAGCCATTTTCTCCTTGTCAACAACTGCAATTACTGCCTGCAGGATATGCTTGAAAGCTCGAACTATCATCTCATGAATACAAAGTGATTGTACATGTGATAGTTTTTCGGAAAGCTTGACCTATAAAAAGAAAAATAAGAGGCAAACGTCATGCAACATGAAAAGCCATTATAAATTTAAACTGAAAGACATAAAATTTTTCCTCTTCTTAGCCTTTGAATATAGAAACCTCTAAAAGAATAGAGGTAGACAGTACAAGGGTGGAAAACAAACAGTACAGAAGTGAGAGAAGAAATCTGGATGTCAAAAGTATGAGCAAAGACGCATTCTTCGTACACCTCCTTAGGCACAGCAAATTGACCATTATACCCTTAATAAAAAAATTAAATAAATCCTACACTCCTTCAACTTTTTGTATTTCGGACGGAATATAATTTTTTTTATTCCGAATTATACAATCTTGAAAATAAGCAATCCAAATAGAAAAATATATTTCGGATTGTACAATACAGAATTTGAAAAAAAAAATATTCCGGATTGTACAATCCAAAATAAAAAAAAATAATTGTATTTCGGATTGTACGGGAAAGATATTTTTAGTATTTAAAAAAAAATATGAGTGTAGGATGAAGTCTTGGAGGTGCAGGAAGAACACGTCATAGGGGTGAGTAAGTGGACCAGTGCACCTGGTTACAACCCAGTCAGCTGCTCTTCAAATGGTCCGGATAAGTCCAGTTTAATCTTTTCTTCTAGGACTCTATCTTATCCGCAAAAGCCCACATATAAATGGACCAGTCTGCGGGCCTAAATAGTGATCCAAAAAATGAAAAATCTACTAATTAAAAAAAACTACTTATTTTTTCTTTCATTTTCTAAAATATCATCTATCAAACTAAGATCTAGCAAATTATCTATCAAACTACTATCTGTAAAATTAAATTTAAATTTAATAAACTTACAACTATTTTGTCTAAATGCTACAGTTTCAAATCCATGGACTAGTCAGCTAATACATGGATTAAACCTGAGAAGCCAACATGTTTATCAGACCGGGCCAGTAATACGGATTAAGAAGGAAAGAGTCTATTGTTCATGAAGGTCCGTGGACTTGGGTCTATACAGGCACCCCTATGGGCAAGTGATATAATCTGTGAAGAAATCTGATAGCCAAGTGTTGTAAATAGAATATAATTATGCAGATTAAGAAAAAAAGAGTATGTTATCCATTAAGGTCTGCAGACTTGGGTCTGCATACCCACCCCTATGAGCAAGTGATATAATTTGTGAAGAAATCTGATGGCCAAGTGTGTTTTTTAGTCATATATTCAAAATTAGAGTAGTAATTATATCATGAAAGATGTTAACCAAATACTTACAAACTATAAGTTCCTTTGAAAAATGCATAAAGAGGGCCACATGAAGAGCTTCTTTTGGTCAATATCATTATTTACAACTACACAAAGTAAGAAAACAAGTTTAGAGCACTAACAACATGTCCAAGAGAATGCATACGTAGACCCCTAATATGCATGAAATCAGTTAAGGTGCGTCCGTCGACAGGAGAGAGTTCCAATGAGCCAAAATCTGCAACCTGTATTGCATATAATTATTATTATTATTGTTGTTGTTACTACTACTAAAAAGGGAATGATCATAATCTTATCAATCAGAATGCCTTTTCAGAGAACTGGTAAAACAAAATCCTATCATTACCAGCTTTGGGAGAGCAACATCCATGTAATATTTCTGAGACAAGTCGATCAGCTCTTGCATTGACTGATGATAACACAAAGCAATTTAGGTCAGATGTTTGATGTAATAGTTAGGTTCAGATACTGGAAATTTTGGAGATACTTTGTTAGACCTTGACTAAAATACCTTGCTGTGAAGTCCAGTTCCTGATTCTTTTAACCGAGTAAACGCTGCTTCAGATAGCAAACCCTTTAGCACAAGCTCATTTTCTGCTGCTTCTGTTTCATGTTTTGATTCAACTGAGGGCACCAAAGCACTTTCAGGCTCTCCATTAACACGTGCCAGATGAGATTTGGAGTTTTCAGATGCCAGTTTCACACTACTTCGATCAGATTTATTTTTATTATTCTTGAGGACTTTAAAGGATTTCCCTAGACCCTCAACCTTCATTTCCTTCTTAGCCTTATCCAACAACGGTTTTTTATCTTTTTCAGTATTGTGGTCTTGCAAATGTTGTATCCAGCATGCTCCAAGTTCCCATCTTATGAAATTGTCCAAACCAGGTTCCTCTTCCTCAAGCTTAGAAAGGCTTTCTTTAATAAGCCTCTCCACAAAAGCTTGAGAAACTCCAAGTTCTTCAGTCTCAGGCATTTGCATCTGATTGGGTCTATTCTTCTCTGACTGTGCCGAGTTTAGAAGTAGTCTTAAACTGCAAAAAATAAAAATAATTACAGGCCCAAAGATCTGACATAATTTAGATCAAGGGATCAATCAAAGAAAGCTTGGACTGTAACAAAAGCCATAAAATAAAAATAGACAAGCTAGAAAACTGAAGAGTAGCTCCATAAATGAAAACTACCAACAACAAGAAATCCTCCAAATAGGAGGAAGAAATAGCAGAATAAACCACCAAATATAGTTTACGAATTTCATCAAAAGAAACCCCCAATGAAACTTTTTAAATCACATATCCTATACTATGAAGAACCGACTCTAACACAAACAACAGGACACAACTAATGTCCGGAATATAAGATATAACTCTCTCTCTCTCCCTCTCTCTCTCTCTCTCTCTCTCTCTCTCTCTATATATATATATATATATATATATATATATAAAGAAGAAAAAAATCTAAATTGATTAGAATTAATATTTATATATATTAACTTCTGAAAACAAAGTTAAGTTTTACAATTTTCATATGACAATCATAAGAAGGATTGTTTCACAATGCAATCTTTACAAAAAGGATCCAAAGATAATAAGATGAATCATATCTCTTAAAACAACCAGTAAAGTTCTATGATATGGCGTCTCAAAGAATACGGAATCCCACAATATTAATAATATAAGAAGACTCTTTTTAAATAATGATAATTTTTTTTATGATATGTTAGCCAAAAGTAAGGTTAGCTCGCTCTCTTAGCCCGTGTTTTGGAGGTGTCCGAGCCGGCAAAAGATAAATAAACTGTGACACAGTAGATGGGTGTTCAACATGTGTCCGGGGGTGTATTGGACAAGTATCCTGGCTTGTGCTTGAAAAATGTCAGGCACGCCATTCTCTAGATGTGTGTCAGTGCTTTTATAGACACCGGAAACTTTAAAAACACTGAATTAGAATCAAATTTTACAGTCTTATATTTAACAAAAAACATCAAAACCATGGTTAGATCTTATTCATAAAACAATTCTCAGTCACACTGTAGGTCCAGCTAATAAAATTATAAACCATAATACACAAAAAGGAGGAGAGAGAGCACATAGTTTATGAGCACACGAGCATAATGTAATGTAGTAAAACTACTACTTGAGTGTTTAGGGAATACTGCCCTAGGCGCATATATAAGCCAATAGTAAAAAACTAATTCATGCTAATTTAGAGAATTAACATCATTAAATTTTACTAATTTCATTTTAAAAAAGACTTTTTCCATAACTGTGAAAATACAATCCCACTTAAATAAACGGTATTGTGGGGATGATATCATTAACTAGGGTTAAATTAGTTAAGATTTGTTTATATTTTGGTCCACTATAGATGTTTTGTTCACATATATTTGAGATTAGAGGAAGTACCTGTTAATGTTGAGTGCATTGGCACCACCATCCGGCTGATCAAACAATTCAATACTTTGATAAGATGAAGAGTTGACATTTTCATTTTCTCCCCCCTCAACTTTCACAGCAACCACATAACCGCAATATCTTACAACAACAACACCTAAAGTAGTAATATCCTGCATGCAGAATGTGGACTGTTTATCAGTTATATGATGGCAACGAAACAGCTATAAAAAATTTCAACCAGTCTTTCTATGTAAAATTATCATACATGGGCTGCAGTATTCTCATCAGCAGTAATTCCTTTCAGTAGATTTCTCTGTATTAGATCCTTTTGATTTATTCCAGTAGTTTCAACTCCATCAATTTTCGAATCAACCTTGCGGTTAGCGACAGAAGCATCCTTCATTACTCTAATACTCAAGTCACCTATTCTGTCGGTGAAAATAATATCATTTTCTGTAATAGAACTGTGTAGATCTGACTCTCCCATTACATGTTTAACAGCCCTAATAGCTCTCAAAATGGCAACATCAACAAATAAGGTGTGCCGAAGGAAAGCTTTTCTATCACGGATTTGCCTTTCTTCTGCTGTCTTGCAAGGCATCAATGCAATAAATGAAAACTCCTTTGCCCAAGGAATCAAGTCAAATTTCCCATCCCTTCCTAGACCGCCACCATTTCCTCCCCAATTTTCATCCTCCACAGGAAGGGGAGGGAAAACTGAGGGTGATTGCGCCACTGCAGGAGGAACAAGCCATGTGTTGGCTCTGAAGCCATAAGGGAGATTCCCAAACTGAAGAGACAAAAGGAAACGGGAAACAATAGAGCACAAGTAAGCACATGGAAATAGTTATTAAACTGTTCTACAGTACTTCCATTCAGTAGTTATTAGCAAGTTATAAACATAATGAACAAGAAAAACAAATAAAAAAAGTGTCCGGTACCTTGTTACGTTCTGAAAATGCTTTTAGTAGATCATCATAAGCCTGAAATTGAGAAAAGAAATTCGTAAAACTAACCGAAGTTAGGACTAGCCTAAACCCTATCCAAAGTAAACATTTACGTAGAGGCATGAACACTAACAGTATCAAAAGCTCTACTAAGCCGTGTTAACAAATCAACAAGGTTATGACTAAATATCAGCTGCTTTCCAACACTGCAAAATCCATTTCTGCAAGCTTCAACGTGCACTACTTTCCCGTTACACAGCTTCACCTATAAGCACAAACGAAGAGATTTCATTATTTTTCACTTCCCGCTAGAAAAAGTAACAAAAATTACAAATGCGTAAATATATTTACATCAAAGGAGAAGAGATGATCCGCCTCTAATATCTCCGGAACTCGTCGTCTCACTGTTTTCTTTATATCTGTCGCGAAGTCAGGAGTTTCAGACACGGAAACGAAGAAAAGAAACTCAAAAAGGAAGAGAAAGAGGATTGTACATTGGAAAGGAGGAGTGAGATGCGAAAGAGAGAAAAACTCGTAGAAGCTCCCCAGCCTAGGGCACGACTGGCTTATCTCGCCATCTCCGTCAACCGCTGCCGCCGTAGGTGGCGGCGCGTGAGAGTTCACATTCTTCGCCGCCGACGAGTGGCCGAAGTTCGTCGTGCATGCCACGATGTCCAGTAGCCGTCTGACATGGGCCACTGCTTTATCTTCGTCATAATCCTCTGCAAATGAGAACACAGACATCGTCTTACAGTTCTTAATTCATTTATTTCTTATTAATTGAAAATAATGTATATGTTAATGTAAAAAAATAATTTTAAAAATACCTTCCATTAAAGTGAGGACGCATGGCTTCAGCGCAAACACATCCACAGTGTCTTTCAGCTGCGGTCCTCTCACCTTTTATTTATACATAACAAACACATTACTCTAATCCTTTTTATTTTTCTTATTTTAAAACTATATTAACAATCCGCAATCTTCATTATTTTCATTCATAGAAAGTTGTTGCAAGAATGTGTATGCACAAAAAATAAAATATTATACCTACAATTCCAATCAAATAATAAAAAAAACTATAATTTTTCTAAAATACTTGCCACAAAAAAGTGACCGTTTCTCCTTGGTTACAACATAAGCAAATGATAGTTGTAACACACTAATACTAATTAGGAGGACCATGTTAATCAATGTAGAATATAGGATTTTTTTTTACTTTCTTTATGAAAGTTTGTACTTAAAAACAAATAATAAACTCCTCGTAATTAAAAGGTCTAATTTATGTATATCTTACACAAATACTTCACAGGATTTATTTTTCATGACCACATCATTTATCTGAAGAACCGAATGATCTTATAAATTTATCAAAGAATGATGTTATAAAAAATTTATCAAATTATTTACAACCAAATGAGCGTATATTATTAAATTCCTGATAGTAAGTCATTTTAATACATTATTAATTTAAAGAGTTATATATAACCATAATTTGTAAGTAGTAATTATGGGATCTAATTATTTTTAATAATATGACACTTTTAATGTAATTAATCATATTATCAAATATGTTTTAATTAATTTTAAAATATATGAGCAAAACACGCTCTAACTTAAACTAGCTTAAAATTTCCGGATAACAATAATTTAATCTTAATCTTGATTTACCTAACTCTTTTGTAGCTTGATTATTTTTTAACTTATACTGTAATACTGAGGTGTTTTGTAGTTTTATTATTATTTAATTTATATTTTTGGCTTATAATGAGAGATAAAAAAAACAGAAAAAAAAAAGGAATGAAAGAAATGTTGAAAATAAAATTGTTTAAGACAAGATTATCATTTACTAAATATTCTTTTAGCATTAATATGTTTTAATAATTAAAAAAAAAGTTCCTAGTTAGCTTAGTTGAAAAAAAATTAAAGTTATATTTAATCCAAAATTTTAAGTCAATAACTTAGTTTTGTTGAAAAAAAATAATTATATCTTCAATTTAAAATCTTAAAAAAATCTTAAATTAATGAAGTTATCAATTTTTTTAATATATCGTTCAAATTTTTTTTTTATTCCATGTAAGATGTAAGATGTAAGATTTAAGATTATTCAAAAAGCTTTAATCCTTTACTTTAATCTACTTTAATAAAGAATGAAAGTAAAAGCTCCAGAGTCCAGATTGCTAAAATAAAATGCTTGAAATAAATACTTAATAAGTTGTGTAAAATTTACCTCATGAGATAGGGAAAAATTGGTGATATAACAAGTATCTGTATTCACCGATAAGAGCCGACGAACATCAATTATTTTGTCAGTTGATATGCCCTGTTTCACAAAAACAAACATGCAATCACTTCTAACAAGTATTTTGCAGAATTTCACAAGAAATATAAGAAATAGCATCAGTAAAGTGGTGAAAGTTACATCAGAGATCTTATATTCAAATCAATTACTTATACGCTACACAGGAAAAAGACTCATCCAGAAGTTACTTTTGTTTCATTTAGAACCTCTTTTTTCTTTAGTCAATATATAAACCTTGTCATCCTCTAAATAACAAACTAGTACCACACGCTTCTTCCATTCCTTTCAAAGAAAAGTGTGAGATACATCCAATAAGTCCAGAAAATGGGATTAGAATCTTGATGGTTGTTAAGTTTTTTTGAAAGAGTTCATCAAGTTTTTTGGATTTATAATAATAAACTAATAACAAAAGAGACAGAAAGGTGGTTGTCAATAGTCAGTATACCAAAGTAAACTTAGTATTTTCTAATTATATATAATCAATAATAAAGTATAATCAGTTGACAGATAAAATAAGCAAACCTTTAGAACAACATGCATTTCATCAGAGAGTTTGACAGTGATATCCATTGCAACAGGAAGAACTGCAAAATTAAAATAAAAAACTGTTAAGTGAGCCAATCTGACCTGAAAAAGCTCTCAAAATGCATGCTTAAGTTAGGATAAAGTTATTATCATCCACATGCAACTCTTTTATACATTTAATTTCATACCATGGAACTTGATTATTTCTACACTATCAAACTTGGCATTATCAATATTGAAAGGCCTCCAAATAAGAAGCATAGCGATAAGAAGTTTATACCCTTTTCTTCCTTCTTCTTCTTCTCTCCCTTGCCCTTTGCGCGACTGTATCTTGGTGCCATTGAAGCTGCGAGGATAGACGAGAGAAATGAGAAAAGAGAAAGGAAATAAAAAGAGAAGAGCAGTAAATGAAGAAGGAGGAACGCACCAATAGAAGTGGATGAGTAATTGAAATTTAGTGTGGGAGTTGGAAGAGTGAAAGAGGTTGGTAGAAGGTGGAAATGAGTGTGAAGCGGTGAGATTGAGTTGGGAAGGCAAGAAACGATAAATAGAGGGAAGGGAAAGGAACAGAGTAGTGTGATAAGGGACGAACGGCCGAGATTTAGCTGTCAGAAATCGATTTTGATAATTGGCAGCTTCGGAGGTTGTGGTTTTGTAATCCCGATGATTTTTGTTAATATGGACCATATCACGTGATCAAGTCAAAAACTCGGCACACATAACCTCAATATTTTAATAAAAGAAATTGTAAATGCCAACTACATAATTTATATTATAATTATTTTTAATTATACATTAAAGAAATTATTTACAAATGTGACCAATTTTATGTAATCAATTAATTATCTTTTATGGTAATTTTATGTGACCAATTTTAGGAGTTCACCAGAAATATGTGGGGTAGATTTATCCTTAAAATTTTGAATAAATCATTTTTTAAAATTCAAATTTAACCATATTATGACCTATAGTGTATGGGAGGAAGTCAATCCAATCTAATCTTTTTAAGGTGATGATGTGTTAATTTTAACATAGTTAAATCATAAAATAAGATTTCAAATTAGGGTGTATTTTATACATTATTCAAAAAATAAACTATTTCATGCAAATGTTATTAATGTGTATTTGTTAAAAAAATTATATTGTTAAGAGACAAAATAGATGTTAGTTGTGAGATTAATTGAGGTTATACTTAATGTAATTTGATAAAAATTGTGTGTATTAAATAAAAATTTATAAATTTTACCTTAAATTACTTTAATTCTCTTGTTAGACAATTTTTTTTTATCTTTTACATCTTTCCTCATGTTTACTAATACATTTCTCTCGCTTGTATTTTTATTTTGTATTTTCTTTCTATATTCAACTTCTAATTCTAATGGTATCTTAAGTACTTAGTGATTATGAGATCAATTTTAAATTGGTAAATTTTTAAATCAAAGTAAATGTTTTCTTCTTTTGAAATCCTTTTTCTTGCTTTAGTTTGAACTCTATTCTCGGTTTGCATAGTGTATAAAAACAACTTTCACTATAAGTTATTGACATTTTTTTTTTCTTTTTTCATTGTATAAATGTCTATAATTTTAAAATTTCTCCCACTCTTCTTCTTTGTAAGACTTTATGGTTCAAGTTATTTTTAATTGAAGGAATTTATCTATTTACCTATTATAGTTGAATTAGAATTAGATGTTTATGCTCATGTATGTACCATCCTGGATAGTAGAGTTTTTTTTTTTTTTTTAAGAATGGTTTAGAAATGTTGCAAAATTATTGTTGTGTTGTTGGTTTGATAAAAAGATGGTTGCATGTTAACATAGGAATATAGTATAAGATTTCCTTATAGTTATTATTTAATTGGGTTGTAAAATTTAAAGAGGATGAATTAAATTTTAAGTTGATGAGATTACATGTGATTGTGTTGAAATTCAATAAAATTTTGATTTGTTAATTGATGAATCTTGTTGCAAGCTACAATCAAATATGAAATTTAAGTAAAAATTTTGATGATGGTTTATGAAACTGTGAAAGTAGTTAAAATATAGATGAAATAGAATTTATTCTTAAGATGAAGATGATGTTTTTACATTAATTAGTAAATGACATTATCAGTTATATGTAATTTCTAAATGAATTTTATTTGAAGTTGAGGTAATCTTTTGAACTCAAAACATGATTTTGATGTTATAAAATCACATAACAAGTGTATAGTGGTATGTTTCTTATTTAAAATGTTTTTGATTGATCTTAGACACTACAAAACATTTGTTACAATTTTGTGAAATATTGTTTATAGTTTATTTGCTCTGAGTTAAATAATAGTCAAGACAAATTATTTTCTTTGATGGATTCTCAAAACTATAAATTCTCATTCAAACTATAAACCTAACAAAATATTTTTTAGTATAAAATGTTGTTAAAATCATATTGTTTAAATGATTGCATCAAGTAATAGTATTATTTGTACATAAAGATATGATGATTTGGTTGATTATTTAAATTAAATAATATCTAATCAGTAAAACGTTTAAGAAAACGGATTAAACATATAAAATGATGAGTTTTAAATATTAAATACATTAAACTTACTCTAATTCATAAAGTTAAGGTTGACATGTTTGACATGAACTATAGTTCATGTGTTATTGTATGATAAATTTGAAAGATATTGACAAATATTCCCATTCTTTTAGTAAATATTTATTTATTAATTTATTATATAGATTTACGTGTGATTTATGAAAACATATGCACGTACATGTATAATGAATAGATTAGGATTTAGTTATTTTGATAAAATTATTTTATTTTTTTATTATCTTAAATTTTAAATAATTTATTTTTGTATATATTACATGAATAGTAACATACTATATTTGTATTATATACAGGGAAAAATGGAAATTCTTCATCTTATATATCCTCTGAAAAGAGAGTATGTATTATTATTTAAGAATTATTTTAAATTACTAAAAATTTGTATGAATTATCTTTTAGATAAATATTATAGTATAGTTTTATGATAAAAAAAATCAAGTTAAAAGACCTTTTTTTCATGATAAAAACTAACTTAAATATCACTGCATAAAACATTTTTTACACATATAAAACATTTGTATACAGATATTTTTTTATTTCTAAAATTTTTTATAAATATTATATATATTGTATTATGTATTGTCTATTTTTAGTTCACGTATCCATTTCTATGAAAGAAATGTTGTAATATATATATATATATATATATATATATATATATATATATATATATATATCATAGATAACTCAACTTATTGAATTAAAATTTACTCTAAAGAACCTTTTCTAAAATGTGAAATTTTTAAGGTGACAAAAAGTTAATGATATAAATTATAAGTGATAATTAGTTTAGTTTATATTTAGATCATTACATATGTATGATAAATGATTGGGATGAGATTTAAAATACAGAGATAATATGAGATTATATAAAAAGGTTTTATTTTAAAAGCATTTAATTCACAACATTAAATATGAACATACATGTAGAAGTTCTAATAAATAGTTTTTGTTTTAGGTAATAAAGATAATGGTGAAAAGTTACATATTTATTAAATTCTGTTTGATTATTCTTTTATAAATATGTATAAATAAATATATATATATATATATATATATATATATATATATATATATATATATATATATATATAAATGTTTAAAATAACTCCGCATAGCATCACCGTCACACCGTAGCACTTTATATTATCTCAATTACACACGTATACATCAAAATTTAACTAATATCAAGAATTACCAATACTCAAGGAAGGGATTCTAAAGTATTTCAAAAAGTGAAACTACTTAAAAAGTAAACTATGTAAGAGAAAATAGTCATATAAATATAT
>Ga0209489_100471_pt1 | contig 75461 bp, 43 predicted proteins | sample SiratrowhiteBW_FD_187527 | JGI IMG/M metagenome (GOLD analysis project Ga0209489, IMG submission 187527) | Root nodule microbial communities of legume samples collected from California, USA - Siratro white BW (SPAdes) (version 2) | ecosystem: Host-associated > Plants > Roots > Nodule | place...
AAATTTTTACTAAAAATTTAAAAAAAAAAAAAAAAAAAACACACACACACACAAATACTTAACTTAAAATATTGAATGATATAAAAAAAAAAAACAATATATTTGTTTCAAACATTAAAAGGAGTATGGTAGAGTGAGTGATCAATATGAATGATTGTGAGCAAGACCTCTGAAGAAATGTGTTTTTGCAGAAACAAAGTTTAGGAGTTGAAGAGAGTAAGATCAAAGAAGAGATCCAGAAGAAGCTGGATGTGAAAACACTAGCTTCTGCTTCCAACATGATCATTCGCATTGCTGATTTGGGGTGTGCCACTGGTCCAAACACCTTCATGAATGCACACAATGTGGTGGAAGCCATAAAAGACAAGTACCAAAGCCAATGTCCAAACACCGAAACAAAACCAGAATTTCATGTCTTCTTCAACGATCTACCATCCAACGATTTCAACACCCTTTTCACCTCCTTGCCCCAAGATAGAAGCTACTTTGCATCTGGGGTTCCTGGTTCTTTCTACAACCGTTTGTTTCCCAAGTCAACTATTCATTTTGCACACACCACTTTAGCCCTCCATTTTCTTTCAAAGTCGCCAGAAGTGTTGCAAGAAATGAACAGTCCTGCATGGAACAAAGGAAGAATTCACCACTCAGGTGCTTCCAAGGAAGTGGTTGATGCATATGCAAATCAGTTTGCTGAGGATGTTGGAAAGTTCTTGGATGCTAGGGCTATGGAGTTAGTCCCTGGTGGCATGTTGGTCATAGTGATGCCAGGTGTTCCTAGTGGCATGCCTTATTCTGAGGTCATAAATGGCATGCTATTTGATTGCATGGGATCTATCCTCATGGACCTTTCAAAGGAGGTGATTAAACTGCTTTTTCACTTCTTGTCTTCATCTAAAAGTCATTGTATAAACTATTTGATGATACTTAACTGTTATATGCATCAATATTGTATATAAAAATTGGAATATTGAATCATATGGGCTTGAGTTATATAGTAATTTCTGTCTGCATCTATATGGAAATATAAATAATTTAAATTTTATTTCTGTTTAAATTTATGAAGATAAATTTTATAATAAAAGATAGAAGGAGAGGAAGTGAAAAATATGAAATGAAATGAGTACTGTGCAATAAAATAGAAAAAATAAGTTATATATTTGCATTGTGTGTCAATGGATTAATGTTAGCTCTCACTGTAAGTTTGATGAGAAGGAGTTGAAATATACAAAGAAAAAAGAATGAAAATTGAAGAAAAGTTTTCTTAATTAGGAACAATCATGACCTATTTTAAGGTGCAGTTTCTTTGGGCTATGTTTCCTTAATTATAGAGTGGAAGGTGTGTATTTAGTATTGTATCAATTAGACATATGATAGATGTTGGTCAAACATAATTTTATAAACCATTTTTGTGGTTAAATATTGATGCATGGGCTAAACTATGGCTTAAATAAAACTTATAAAATTGGATAAACCTTATCTTAGAAAACAGTTTGGAGAGGTTAATTATTAATTAACTCTAATATGCTTTTTTTTTTCAAAGGGGTTGTTTGATGAATCTGAAATTGATTCCTTCAATTTTCCATACTATGCCTCAAGTCCAGAGGAGATGAGAAAGGTGGTAGAAAGGAATGGGAGATTTAGCATTGAAAGAATGGAGTTAACAAATCCAATACCAGGGTTAAAGAGTATAGAAAAAGTAATACCTGATTGGATAATTCATGTGAGGGTTGTAATGGAGGCAATTTTCAGCAGACACTTTGGAAACGAAGTCACTCATGAAATGTTCCAACGTTTAACCAAACACTTGTTAGACAAACGTGAAGTACTAGAAACAAAATACAGAGACAAAATACAACTTTTTGTTGTATTACAGAGAAAGGAGTAAGTGTGCTTTGTACTTTGAGCCCTCTTGGTTAACAAACTACCTTTCAAAATTCAAATAATGTCCCAACTCCAGATGTGAGAATTTGATGTACAGTGAAATTTCTTTCAATAATTTTTTGGTTTTGAATTATAATTCGATTTACTGTCTTAATGTTTGTAATATAGTACTTGTGATTTAGACTTAAAATCAAGTTTGAGTGATAAGTTAGTAGTTGTCTAACTCTTAAAGCAGCTTTAATTTTTCATTTAAGTGATAAGTCGGTAGTTTTTCTAACTTTCGGTAGACATAATCTAAATTAAATATTTAAGATAAAGTTTTTTAAACTTTCATTTTAACTTAACCTGAGTCAAGCAAATGTAGCGTAGAATAGATAAGAGGCTCGTATATGTCATTTTAACTTAAGAAAGTTTGATCTTTTCTAATGTGTTATATTTGATTGATTTCATGTAATTTTAACTTGTGTTCTTTCTCAGTTGCAAAGTTCTTGATGACTGACAACGTTTATTTTTTTAGATAATATTGCATCAATTTACGGTAAAAGTGCATATCATATATAATAAATTGTTGGATTAGAAATGAATTATTCTATGTTAGTAGATTGATAAAGAAAATAACTTTTAACTCTTTTCCTAATATATCATTTGATATTAACTTTAATTTGCATCTTTAATGGATCTCTTTGATAGATGAAGATGTTGGACATTTCCTGCATCCAAATAATAAACGCGCACATATATGCAGGTTCAAATAGTACAATATTACATGCGTGTATCATAAAATCTGAGAGTGCTTTTATCAAAGTAAGAAAATACCACACATTGTTGTATTATCTACCGATCTAAAGACTTGTGGTTTACATTATCTATTGTTGAAACCATTCATCTTACAGATGATGCAATATTCATGTTTTATGGTTTGTAATTCTTAGCACTTAATCAAAATTACATGGTGTTGGATCCTTAAGAAGACTTCATTTTTGTAGTTTTGAAAGTAGTCTGAGACTTGCATAACCATACTTTCGATGTCAGACCCAATGATCTTCCTCGATTGTCATAAGGCATGAGACCTTCTAAGCTGACAACTTGTCCATATCAATTTTTATAAATATTTTCTTGTCTATTGGCAGTAAAAAATCTGCATGATTATTATTGACTATACATTTGATAACATTGATCTTGCTTCTTCAATGTATGAAATGGAATTGGAATGAATGCGAAAGCTTAGAATTTGTGAGATTCAATGGTTTGAGGTGAATTTATGAGAAGAAACCTAGAAGGGAGCGGTGAGACCAACTCTCTAAGAAGAAGGTTTGGAATAATCATGTTCAGGATTCTCTTTAAAGGAGACTCTTGGAACAAGTGAGGTCAAAATCTACATCATATCTCTATTCATTCAAAAGTGAGAATTACAAGTGGTGAAGGATCATATATCTAGGAGTTGCGACTAACCCTGAATCTCAAAATGAGAGGGGATTTCAAGTGGTGCATGAAGTGGATCAAGTGCCACATCCACTCATGCTTTCCACATTTGAGCATGTGCTCAAAACATGTAAAACATTCGCCTATCATCTTGCTTGGTCTACTAGGGTTTCTATTGAGTCTATGTGAGCCCGACTGAAATCCTACCAAGACTCCTCTGACCCTAATCTACATTAGGCCAAAATACATAGTCAAATACTTACTTTACTTGGGCCAAATGCAAAGCCCAAAGATATCCTTTTCTTAAGGTGTAATTGGCTCCAGAAGAAGGGGGGTTGAATGGAGTTTAAACTCAAATTGTGAATTATAAACAAAATAAAGGTAGCGTCTAATAAAGCATAGAGAAGAGAGAAGTAGACACAAATTTATACTGTTTCAGTCTCTTTAAGCACACTGCTTAAGATCTTTTACTAAACGAGCTTTAACACCTCTTTAGGAATGAGTATTCAACACCCCTCCAGGTACGAGTTTTAAACTTTTCTAGAAATGAGTATTCTACATCTTTACAGGTAAACGGGTTCTAATCTCCCCTATATTGGGGTGATTTCCAACTTCGGTATGTTTCTGTGTCAAAAGTCATGAAGTTTTGACCAAAATATTTTTTAGTTGTACTGATGGAAAATAATAAAAAATGGACCAAAAAGAATGCATGTATGTTTTAGGTGCAAAACTAAGTCATCTTGGCTTGGTTTTCAACTTTGCCAGCTTTGGTTTTTTTTTACTTTCTTTTATGTCAAACAACCACAAATCGACCCAAAAAAGTATGTTTGAAAGTTTTTGGGAAAAACCAAATCATTTTCAGTTCGTTTGCAAGTTTGGCAAGCTTTTGTGCCAAAAGTCATGAAATTTTGATCGAAACATTTTTCAACCGTATTGATGAAAAATAACAACAAATTGACCAAAAATGATGTGAGAAATGTTTGAGTGCAAAACCTAGTCATCTTGAGCTAATTTCCAACTTCGGCAGGTTTTCGTGCTGAAAGTCATGAAATTTTGACTAGAACAGTTTTGAGTCGTATTGATGAAAAACGATAAGAAATGGATCAAAAAGAATGTGAATATGTATCGGGTACAAAACCAAGTCATCATGACTTGATTTTCAACTTTGCCAGCTTTGGTAATTTCCATGCCTAAAAGTGTCATGAAATTCTTTTGGCCCTCTTTTATGTCAAACAACCACAAACCAACCCAAAAAAGAATTTTGAAATTTTTGAAGGGATTTCAAATTCAAATCCCTTAGAAAAGTGATGCATGAAGTGGATCAAGTGTCACTTGTCCACTCATGTTTTCCACACTTGAGCATATGCTCAAAACATTTAAAGCATTCGTCTATCCTCTTACTTGGGTTTCTAGGGTTTTTCTTGGGCTTGTTTGAGTCCGATTGAAATCCTAGCAAGACTCCTCTAACTTAAATATAACCCTAATCTACATTAGGTCAAAATACACACTCAAATACTTACTTTGCTTGGCCTGAATACAAGGTACAAATGTCTTACTACTTCGCCCAAATACAAGGTCCAAATGTCCTATTACTTGCAAAAATACAGGGCCCAAAGATATCCTATTATACTCTATACAATATATTTCAAATTAAGACTTGGCCCATGATGATAGTAGGTTGGGTCTCTTAAAGTTAGTGGAAACCTAATCTTCTTGAATCCTTCGAGTCATAACCTTGATGGTTGGTCCCTTAACTAAGGATATTCCATTATCTCTCCCTTTTAAAAAGGTTTTGTCCTCATATCTTGAGAGTTTGCCTCATCATCATTACCACATGCAAAAGAAATATGATCATGACATTCACTTTAGACTCTTTAGGCAGATCTAACCTATATGCATTATCATTTACTCTCTTGAGGACTTGGAAGGGACCATCACTCTTGGAGTGGAGTTTAGACTTCCTTTATTTATGAAATTTGTCTTTCTGCAAGTGAAGCTAAACTCAATCCCCTTTCTCAAATATAACTTCCATCTTCCCCTTATTGTTTTGTTTTTGTATCTCTTTGTTTGTTGTTGTATTTGACTTCTAACTCCGCTATGAAGTTTCTTTATAGATTTAATCTTGGATACCTCTTCCTTGTGTATAAAATTATGAAAATTAGGAAGAGATACTAAGTCTAAAAATGAGAGGATTAAAACCATACACAACCTCAAAGGAAGTGATCTAGTAGTCTTATAGATTACTATGTTATTTGCAAACTCAATATGGGAAAGTTACTCATCCCAAGATTTGTTAAGTGTCCTCTAGAAATGGTTAATGAACTTGAGGTTTCGATTTGACATTATTATCTTCAGTAGCCCATTAAGTCAAACCACTTCTTGAAATAAGAGTTTGGCTATTTTGCTTGCATCATCAACTTTGTGATAGAGTATAAAGTGTGTCATCTTGCTAAAACGGTCCAATACTACAAAGATGGAACCCTTTTAGGTTCTGAGTAGACCAAGGGTAAAATTCATACTAATGTATTTATGAGGAGCATAGGCTACAAGTAAATGAGTATAAAGTTTATGAGGCATTGTTTTAGACTTGGATTCATGCAAAACAACTATAACAATGTCACCTTTTCTCATGTGGACCAAAAGAATTTCACTTTAAGCAAACTTAGAGTCTTATCAACTTCAAAGTGCCCAATGAAGCCTCTTTCATGTGTCTCTTTTACAAGGTGTTTTTTATGTGATCCTTATGGTCTACAAAGTTTTTTTTTAAACAAATATCCTTTAGATACATAGAAACCCACTTGTGTTATATGTTGACAACTAGCAAAGGTGGAAGAGAATCAAATTCTTGAACATACAACTAAGGTATGTGTTCAAATCCAAGAATTTAGGTCTCCAATTTTGAAAATAAAATGTGCCTTAGGGATAATACATCATATTGGCCTTGCCTTTCTTGTATTTAATGACATAAGGAAATTGATTCAAGAACTTCATCCAATTTGCATGTCACTATGAATGATAAATTATTTGGATACTAAATATTGTTTCCAAGTTTGAAGAGTCCTCAAAAGAGCATAGAGTTCTTTGTTAGGTGTTGAGTAGTTGAGAGATGTCATAAAATATTTCACTAAAATAAATAATAAAATAACCTCCTTGCGACCAAATTACACTATACCTACTTTAATGCATCACATTCTAACTCAAAAGTCTTAGAATTAAAGATAATTCGTATAAAAATGAAAATAAATTTAAATGTTAATACTATGTTCATCCTACCAAAACTATTTTTTGTAATCAAATCCAAAACAATTTAGTTTTAGAAAACATCGAAAAGTATTTTTTTCTCATGCAATTAATTAACTTATGTTATTAGAAAATAATATCTTAGAAAATTTCTTATAAATAAACTTTTGCCAATTAACTTATGTCAATTCTTAGCAATATCAACCCGTTCCTAAATTAATAAATAAACACAGTTACTCTTCACTCTCTCATCTATCCGTCCATATAAGTAATGCATTGCACTAATTTAGTAACAAATTAAGCTATTGTGAGTTTCTTTTGTTAAAGTTAAGGAGTCTCTTTCAAACTTTGAGCTTGTTTAAGCCAAACCAAACATTGAATATATGAACATAATGTCCTCTTGGTTCAAAGCAATAAGCCCCACCCTACAATCCGTAGCTAGAAAAATAGGGTATAGCATGTTATACTATGTACGGAATGACATTATATATATAGAATCAAAAGTTGGATTTGCATGTGCTTCAATGTGAACCCACCAGAAACAACAAAATCTTTGGTTGTTGGTTATTAAGTTCAAACTCCCAAGATCCTTCTTTAATCTATTATATGATAACTTTAGCGGTCCACACCATATGAAATTCCCCATCTCCACATTGAAGGAAAGTAGGAAACACAAACTACTCTGCTTAGTTCTGTTGCAACATAAACTTATATTAAGATAAGAATCTTTCGTACCCATATGTCCATAATTTAGAATATATAGTATCATATCAATGTGTATTAAGAACATCACTTATAATTAATATTCATAGCTTACAATTTAAAACCTTACTTCCAAATGCATGCACATCTTGAATTATTACCTTGATTCATCGACAAAAGTATTTAAACTCTAAAAGTAGCTCAAGTCAGTTTGTGTTATTTCATTTATTAGGTTAATTAGGTATTTTAACTTTGTTTATATAACAATAAAATGGATATATATATATATATATATATATATATATATATAAGTTATTATTCATTATTTTAATCTTAATTCCTTTTAATCTAACGGTTAAGTATAAGTTTTTTTCATAATTATTTATTCCACTTTTATTGAAAAAATGGGAGCTACCTCCCCAGAAACAACCAATACCATTAACTAACCGTTTAAAAGACTACAGGCACAATAATAGCAAGAAAGTAAAATCTGGGGAAAAGTCGAAATATGTTTCCCAACAAAAAGAATTTAGTTAATCATTACATGAAATAATGCAGCAGAATAAACCCTACTCACCTGGTTTTGCCTGTATACACATTTGACTCAGTTACAAGTTTGTTTTGCTTTTTTATTTTTCCTGGCAGAAGGATTAAATCAGTTTGGAGAAGTTTCATAGTATGTAGTTATTTTTTTGTTAGAGACATATGTATAATGTAGAATAGGTATGGTATAATATACTACTTGAATGAATGGCTCTGTTCAGTATTTTATAAGATATTTTAGAAGAAATGGATATAATGCTCCTAAAAAAATAATATATATTGTATATTTATTATTATTTTTTAAAGTAAAGAAAGTAAAATTTTCGAACATTCATTCACTTTCGAAGTAGTGGAGACAGAAATACTAGAAGATAGAAAATAATTTTACTCACTAAATATAAAAGCTGGTTTTTAATCATCAAATAGCATTAGTATGTTATTTCTTGGTGTGTCATCAAAATGATGGATGATGCTTATCATCATGTGAAGACATTAATGTTATATCTGGGATAATCAGATGCTTCTCCATCATGTGTCTAGAGGTAAGATATTTGTGTGACAGTGACAACATTTAAAGTTATTTATTTTTCGCAAAGGTTAATACATCTTATCTTGTGTAAAGTATTTTAATTTTATTTATACATGGGTTGGAGTACTTAGTATTTCCTTTTATATATATATATATATATTGTTATATATTTAAGTGTGAGTCTAAGTCTCACATTGAGTAAAAATAAAATTGTAGAGTAGTATATAATAAAGAAGACCTACAAATCCAATGTCTTAAGGTTTTGAGTTGAAGGTGACGTCATTCCCTTATATGGATTGGCTCTTGTCTTATTCTTGTGAGATCTCTTTGGTTTCTCCCCTCGGATTCTTCCAGCAAGTGGTATCAGAGCTAGGTTTGCGGCTTGGGTGAATACAATTTGAGCTTGTATCGAAAGTCTTGGGAAGCGTATCCTGTTTAAGTGTGTAAATGACGGTACAAGTGAGGATCGTTTGTGAGTGAGGTACTCGTATTTGAAAATGCTTCTACTCAAGAGGAGAGTGTACCAATGTGTGAAGAGACTCTCACTTGAGGAGGAGATTGTTAAGTGTGAGTCTAAGTCCCACGTTGAGTAGAAATGAGATTGTAGAACAACATATAAAAAAGAAAACCCACACACCTAATGCCTTAAGATTTTGGATTGAAAATGACGTCATTCTCTTATATGGATTGACTTTTGTCTCATTTTTGTGAGATCATCCTCGAATTCTATCTGTTATATATATATATATACTTGAAGAAATTGAAGAAATTTGAGGTTGGGTTGTACTTTTAGTTCTATTTAACTATAGTAATTTTTTTTTTATTATGGAAAATCCTACTATTTTGCTCCTTGACATTATTCAAATGCCCGCTTTGCTTTTGGTTTACCTAAAAGGAGAGAGGAAATTGTCAACATTAACAAAAATAAAGCAAAACCGAGGGTGAGTCCTTCGAAATCAATTGGTAATACAAAAAAGTGGCCTTAGGGCTTTCTGATAGAACAGTCTCTTTTGAATTCCACGTGCTGATTCTCTTATTGAAGTCTTTTATATGCGTAATATTGCATGCATGTCGGTACTTCTAACTTCTCAAATGGGAGAGACCTTAATATATTTTAATGTGAACAACTTGAACTTTAAGTAGAATCCCCACAGTGGAATGAAAACATTCATAAGCTACTCAGAAATGAGTCCAAAGCAACTTGTTCCAAATGTCAAAACTTCAAATTGTTCATATGTTTGATAAGAATTACGTTGAACGTAAATTATTGAAAGAGTCATATACTTTGATACTACACTAATTTGACGCTTATATATATTATCATTTTATTGATATATAATATTTTATTAAAAAAATGGTGTAAAATGAAATATATTATATATGTGTCAGTTCATGGCTCAAGATTTATTAGATTGCATCTTTCGAGTTAGCTACCTATAATTCTTCCTAGTACATCATAGAATCAAGGAACCAAACATAATTAGTACTCATCTTTTTGAATTTTCTACATTAACAAAACTTTTCTTTCATAAGTAAGTCTGAAGTTATAATTGAAAATACAGATTTAATCTCTTTAATATATTACACAGTTACAAAAGAGTATATCCTATTTGTTTGTGTTAAACTAAAAGTGTCCCACTAAATTTGATTCTTATATATTAACAGTAACAACTTTCATTGAACCAAAGTTATGAACCGCAGTTATTTTTTCAGCCTGGTGTCCTTTTTTTTTTTAATTTTCCAGGACATATGCTTTGAGCATAGACATTTCATACACTATGAAGAAAGAAAACGAATAAGACCTCTTTTTCTTCTATTATCTGACTTCTCGTAGTGCACACTGATTTGATGATGACTTTTTTCTTTCGTTGTGAATGATAAAGTCAAATAAAATAAATTATTGAATTAATTAATTTCTTAAATCATTATTTAATTTGAAATAATTTTGCGTTGTTAAATTCATTGATCATAGATATAATGACATGTTAATGAAGTTTATTTTTCTTGAAATTTGCATCAAATTGAACTCTTGATTTGATGAGAGTGCAAATTTAAGGAGCCAGGTTTGTATCTACAACTATAGCTTTAGCTTCATTCTCATAATATTTGTGGTGTTATGCTTAGTTTCCCACCATTTTTACATGCCATTTGAAAAGCTACACTGCATTTGTTTTCATTTGTAAGTCATAAAAAAACATTTTTAAGCAATTTTTTTTAATTTTTTTACTTCATTTATAATAACACTTTTAGTAAACTACCCTAACTTTAATTAATGTTTGATCTTTGACTGTAGTACTTTTTGTCTTGTGTTCTTAAAAAGTATTAAGGAATTAGTAAAATTGAATGCAATTAAGTGTTTTCTTTATTGAAAACGGAATCATCCTGCAGAAAAGTAGAAAGAAAATCTAGTAAAATATTATCAACTTGTTGAATTATTGGAGTGCAATTATCGAAGAAAAAAAAACTTAGAAGGCAATCTATTTTGGAGAAAAACAAAGTACAAAGATGAACGTGCTTGACTCACCCACTATGAAATAGAAAAAAAAATTACATCATTTAAGTTAACAAAAGCAAGATTAAACCATGCAAAACCTAAAAGATGGTTTAATTTCTGTTACAAAAATTAAAGTACACTCACTCCTTTTTCTTTAAAACAATAAAAAATTGAATTTTGTCCCTGTATTTTGTTTCCAGCAGTTCACATTTGTCTAAGAGTTGTTTGGTTAGGCGTTGGAACATTTGATGTGTGGCTTCATTTCCAAAGTGTGTGGTGAAAATTGCTTCCATTGCAGCCCTCACATGAAGTATCCATTCAGGTATTACTTGTTCCATGCTCTTTAACCATGGTGCTGGATCTGTTAGCTCCATTCTTTCAATGCTAAACCTTCCATTCATTTCTATCAGTTTTTTCATGTCCTCTGGACTTGGTGCATAGTAAGGAAAATTGAAGGAATCAACTTCAGACTCATCAAATAGCCCCTGTGAAAAAAATAATATATACTAGGGTTAACTACCATTCTGTCATTATTACTAAATATTGATTAAAGTAAATCTTCTATTTTGCTACATCAAATATTGACTATTACTAGCATTCTGTCATTATTACTTGCAAAAAAAAAAAAAAATAATAAGGGCACAGGAAATATAAAATAAAACCAATTTTACACCAGTTCTCTTTCAACCTATTTGTAACATACTAAATAATAAATAAATGTTAATGTCATTTTTTTCATTTCACTTTTTACATTTGGTATACATGCTAAAGCAAATATATATAACAGAAAATGTTTAAAATATTATTCCACATAACTATTCTCTAATACTTATTTTTCTTATATATCATATAACATATTTCATTTCATTTTTTATCTTTTCTTTCTGTTTTCTTTTTTATTGCAAAAGTTGTTAATATTCAAATTATTTTCATTCTGATATGCATGCAGCTGATGAAAGCAAGAAATGAAGAAGAACTGTGTTTTAAGAATTTAAGTGGTGATTACCTCCTTGGAAAGATCCATTAGGATAGATCCCATACAATCAAATAGCATGCCATTGATTATGTCAGAATAAGGCATGCCATTAGGAACACCTTGCATGACTATGATCAACATGCCACCTGGCACAAGTTCCATAGCCCTAGCATCCAAGAAGTTCCCTGCATCCTTGGCAAATTGAGTTGCATATGCATCAACCACTTCCTTGGAAGCACTTGTGTAGTGAATTCTACCTTTGTTCCATGCAGCAGGGTTGTTCATCTCTTGCACCACTTCAGGTGACTTTGAAAGAAAATGGAGGGCATAAGTTGAATATGCAAAATGAATGGATGATTGGGGAAACAACCGATTGTAGAAAGAACCAGGAACCCCAGATGCAAAGTAGTTTCTATCTTGAGGCAAAGAGGTGAAAAGGGTGTTGAAATCATTGGATGGTAGGTCATTGAAGAACACATGAAATTCTGGTTTTGTTTCAGTCTTTGGACATTGGCTTTGGTATTTGTGTTTGATAGCTTCAAGCACTTTTTGTGCACTCATGAACGTGTTTGGACCAGTTGCACATCCCAAATCCACCACACGAATGATCATGTTTGAAGCATAAGCTAACTTTTCCACATCCAGCTTCTGGACAATTTCTTCTACTATCTTACTCTCTTCAACACTTGAACTTCGTTTCTATAAGCAAGTTTTGTTTAGAATGGCACATTTCAACATTTGCATCGCTATTTCCTACCAAATTTTGTTGCTTATTTCTTCATCATGTCACAATTTCTCGTTGAAAAAGAGTACCAAAAGAATTAAAACTATATTTTTAATCTGTGTCAAATCTTTTTGTTGCTAGAGCATAATAATATGAGACAAATATGTTAATTATACATGTGATTTGTGTATATGGAAGAAATGAGATGGAAAAGTTAAAAAAGTACTTAAGAAAGAGAATATGCGATTATCAAGTTGTGTGGTGTCTCAATTAGGTCCAAAACTTTTATACTAGTTGCTGAAACATGATGGTGTCGTGATAATATTTTATTTGATTCAAGTTCCAATAATTATCTAGCAATTAAAATACTTCAATTTAGAAGCAACCATTTGACATTTTATGCCGATTTTATGCGTTGGGAAATCTGGGATCTGTCCTAAGTTGTGAGAAAATTGACACTAACAATGAATGAAATTTTGACAAATGTAAATTAAAAATAGGAATTTAAAACTGTTTTATTTATGTTTCAGTTAATTTGTCAATCGAACGGATGTATTTTTACTTTTTTATTTTCTAAAATTACGTGAGACAATGAAGCAAAATAAGAAATAATAAATAAGTGGGGATGAAAATATAAACTCTAAAAAGGAAACTCAAATATTGAAAAAAAATAATAATTGATGTTTCTTTTCCTGTTAACAGTAACATCAAAAGTAGTAATAATTAGTCTTGATACAAGGAATCAACATTACATTCCACCTACATTGAATCTGAATCCCAAAAGGGAAACCACATAGTAGACAAAGTACTTTCTCATCAACCTTATAGTTCAATGGAAAATTATATTTTACAGATCAAGACACAAATATCTTATACAGCACTTTTTCAAAGCTTCCACACATAAATCAAGTGTGAAAGAAAAGGAAAATATACTCCAAAACCTGTTTAAGAATTTCCAAGTTTCAAATTCAAAACTAAAGGGTAACAATAACTTCAAAGTTTAAATGGTTGAATGTTGGAAACTCTTAACAATGAATGCATTCATACACACATACAAACATTATATTCGTTGATGAATAATGAGACATTGATGTGTGTACCTGAAAGTAGGAGTTTTTGGAGTAGCTGAATGTGCCACTTCCCCCATTTGGTGGTAATGTATTGATCACCATTTTCACTTTGTGATCCATGAAGACTTTGTCATTTGGGAAGAGTTTATATAGAATGAAGTTGAGATGGTGGAAGCAGCACCACCATAGAAGCATGCATTAATGTAATGTGAAGTTTATTTACCCTTTTATCCTTTGATGGTTGTCTGAGGAAGTTCAGATTCGATTTTGAAGATAAATTAAAGTATGTATAAAGGCATAAAAAATGGCATTCCTGTGGCTTTAGCTGCAACCCTTTGGGACCATTGTTTGTGCCATCATGACCTGCTTAGGAATACTATAACATATCACTATTTCTTCAAACTTCAGATCAATGTCTACTTCTTTTCAGTAATTGAGTATTGAGTATTCCATTATGCTAATCCAAGAAATGATGTTTAAAATAATACAATTGTTACCATTGCATTTTATGTTAAATTTCTTTTGCATAGATACTAACTTGTTCTGTATAATGATATATTTATCTTGAAATAATTTAATGTTTTAATCTATTCTTTAAAGAAGGACCGACATGGATAATATTATTTTCTTTATATATATATATATATATGATAATATGAAAATAAAAACAAATTAAGACATAAATAAAATAATTTTTAATAATAAAATGAAATAATACCAAGTGAAAGAATTGATATTAAATATGCATTAACTATTTTCTATTTAAAGTAAATAAATAATATTTGAATTCTTTTGATATTTATCCTTATTAATTTGTTATTCGTAAAATAATAATATAAAGAATTAAAGAAAACCTAATTAAAACTGTTGCAATTTATTTTTTAATAAGACTTTTTAAATTTCCTCATTGCCTTAATGAAAGTTTAAATATTGTTAAATAACTCATTGTAACACAAAGATAATGAAATAAATTTTAAAAAAGAAAAATTATAAAATAGAAGGAAGATTAATGTTAATGTTTTGTTACTAAGTGTATTTTTATATAGAAAATTATAATATAAGAATTCAAAAGAAATGTCACTAGATTTGAAAAACCTCTTAAAGAAGCATTTCCCGTACTATATTCCAACTCAAATCAAAAGATGTAAAAACTGGATCAGGTAGGGGATTGGAAAGATTTAGAGTGGGTGTGGAATTTAAGATGGAGGAGAGAGTGATTTGAGTGGAAAGAAAGTATAGTAGAGGAGTTTGTTGGAAAAATACAACAATGCAAGCCCAACAAAGATGTGGATGATGTATGGGAGTGGGGAGATACTTGTGCTGATATATATTCGGTCAAGGAAGCATACAATAATATTGTATTTGGGGAGAGTAGAGGGCCAATACTCTGCATCATAAAATGTGAAAAATGAAGAGTACACAATCCTCCTTGATCTGTGGATGAAGGACATTCCAAGACAGGTTGCCAACAAAAGATAGACTAAGTAGAGTAGGGATACATATGCAAAACTCCCTATGCTGCTTGTGCAATAGTAATGAAAAAGTGTGGAACACCTATTAGTTACGTGTAATGTGTCGAGTCTCATTTAGAACATGTGCAACAAATGGTTTTGGATCCAATCAGTTCATCATTGTAGGACAATTGATTACTTTTTGGGTTTTTGCCACACAGGGGTAGTAAGGAAAGGATTTAGGATGAGAGGCATTGTTTGGCTTACCATTATCTCTTTAATATGGAATCACAAGAATGAGATATTCTTTAGAAATAAGGTATGTGACGCAATGGAGGTGTTTGCATTGGCACAAGTTAAAACGTAGGCTATTATTAAAGCTAAATTTGACAAGGTGGTTTTCAGCTATTCAGAATGGTGCATTGATCCTTTATTGTGCATTAAAATGTCTTCTTAGGGGAGTAGGGGTGGAATTAAATTGATATATATCATTAAGATACACAATTTAAGGTATTCGATCTATATCAAGTAAAGGTTATCCTTGTAGTTAGTTCATTTATTATCTGCCTACTGTGCTTTCTGTTCTTGTGCAGGTAATCTTTAAGTCTGGATTGGAATTACTTCAGCAACTATTTCGCTTGAGTAGGCCTGCTTTTGTGTAGTGGTTGTTCGAAGGCATAGTTGAGAAGGCATTTAGCATTTCTGTTTTGTTGATTAGTATAGTTTCTATATTTCCTTGTAATAGCTCCCCTATTTTACGTTAGCATTGGCCTCTCGTCAGCAGCTCTTTATGTTTTTGGGGTCTTTTGTAGGATGCACTTTAAGTTCCATGCTTTTCTTTTTTGAAGTACTATTTACTTATGTCTCTTTTTTTAGGCTTAAGTAATCATTTGTATATAGGTTGAGATAACCTCATTACCCTTATTTATTAATTTTTTGTTGTCGATAAAAAAAAAACTTGAAAAATAGAAAATAGTCAAATTTTTCATTAAATCGATTTAAAATTAAAAGAAAAAATATAAATCTAAAACCAACTTATATACGACTAATCTAAAAGGAAAAAAAAGTCTAAAATTAATTGTTCTAGGTAAAGAAAGTAGGGTGAGATAAAGGCGCATAATTATTTAGATAAGATTGTGAACTAACTACAAGTATTTGGATGGTTTTCAGGGTTTGGTGAATTCTACAAAGTCGTGAACTGACTATAAGTACTTGGTTGGTCTTCAGGGTTTGATGAAATCTACAAAGTCAAGCATCTCTTCCTTCTCGGCTTGAGGGAAGAAGTGTACCTGCAAAGACATTTCGAAGATTAAGTCAGTTTTTTTGTTAAAGATGAGTGGTTAAAGGAATAGTAATCATACCTGGGAGGTGTTCCCTATTTATAGGAATGGTATTGGGTCAATCCACTGTTCATCAGGCCCATTGGTAGGCCCATGATGATAAGCTCCATTGATGGCATAAACTTGTATTTAATCTTGCTAATCATGCTTATGAACTCCATTCCTCAGGTGAGGTGATGAACTTGGCTTGCCATTCTTGAATCGTTCTCGACTATGGACTTGCCATACTTGAATCATTCTCGGCCATGGGTGAGATGATGAACTCGGCTTAACATACTCAAATTCTATCAAGAATGACTTGAAAACGACTTCTTCTACTAAGCTCATTCTCAATCTACAATATACTAATGTATAATGACAAAGCATTAATTATTGTTCTTAATAATACAAATGTATATTTTTTTATGTTCGTTAAGCATTCTATGTCCAGGAACTAGTTTAGTTTTGGACCACTTTCCACACAACACATATTTAAGTGAGATTATGAGCATATTTGGTACTTAAATTATTTTGGATCATTTTTATTAGTCTTGGTTGGATGTTGCTTGTATTTGTATCTGAAACTTGATATTTTTCTCAAAAGACTTTTCTCCTTGAATGATATGTTAGAATAAACCAATCAAATGTACGTCTAGCATTTGAAAAAAAAATAGTATTTAGAGCTTTCAATAAATTTTATAAAGTCAATTTTGTAACATGTCACTTTATCTTCAATATATTTTATTTTCTCTATATCCGATTCATGTGTTTCTTTTAAGATATACATCTTTATTTAATTCACAATTAATTCACCTTGAGTTTTTGATTTTCAATAGAGATTTTTTTTAACTTTCAGTTTAGTTTGAAATACTTATCAAGGATTTTATTATAACTATTAAGAAGATCTTCCTCTTCATCAAACTATGAGAGGATGAGTCTAATGCTATTTCTAAAAGGAAATTAGAATTAGAAGATACCTTATTTTCAATATATGCCATTAGACAAAGATTATCATGTTCAACATAACATCTTGAGTCTGACCATGTGTCTGACTCTTTTCAGGTGACCATTAAACTCTTTTTCTTGAATCTAGGCTTTTTCTTAAGTACACTCTGTTTTCAATCATGTGTGTTGGTTTTACTGTATTCATATAAAAAATGACTTCTTGTCCTTCTTTGTCTCTTATCTTCTTGTTGAAGTTCTCTTTCTTTTTGTTGGCAAATCTTCTATTTCATTGTCCCTTGCTTTTAAACATCTACTTGAACTTTCTTGACATTAATGATATTTCGTTATCAATTGATTTTTCTATATCAACTTCTGCAATATCACTTTCTTCTTCTAGAGTGCTCAACACTCTAGTTTTTCCTCATCTACTATGAAGATGCTTTGATGCAAACTTTGCATATAGACCCTTGTTCGACGTTGTTGGGCTCTCTTTCTGATCACAATTCTAAAACGGCACTTCTTGCACTCTAAAAATCCCTAAAAGCTTATCCCATGTTAGCTTCTTTAGATCACACAATTGTGATCTTAGGTTCTCAAACTTTAGACAGACTATCAAGTAGCTTTAAGTTTATATGGGCCTTTGAGAAGTTTTCTCCTAAAGCTTCAAGACCATTTATAATAATTTAAATCCTTCCAAGAGATTCACCATCCATTTTGGTGAAAGATTTATATCGATCTATGAGGGTGACAACTTTCCTCAATTGCATATCCTTATTTTCTTCATAGTTCATCTTCAAGGGTTCCAAATCTCTTTTATTGTAACTTACAAACTTTTCTTTATTCATTTTTAGAAAAATCAAATATTAGGGTATACCTTGCTTCATTGTTTAACTGAATGAAGTAAACTATTATCGAGTCCAATCTTCCTCAAGAACTTTAATGTTGATGTTGCCTTTTGTAATGATGGTCCACAGTTGATAATGTATAGATTTGATGTACATTTCCATGTAATCATTCTGATAGGGATATTTTTCCCTTAGAAAGGTTGGTGGTTTAGTGAGAGACATTCTCTCAACTAGAAAATGTCTTTCTATTCCTACCATGCTAATCTTTTTCTCTAGACATGACTAAATGTTCAACCATTTAAAGTCTGAGCTCTATACCAATTGTGAAAACTAAGTCAAATACATGAAAAGGGAGGGTCAAAAAACTTCTTTTTTTTTCTTAATAACAAAGAATGATTATAATCTAGTGACTATTAGAAGGTTGTATACTACTTTTATTTTTTTTTATTCTTCATCTTCATCTTGACGCCTTTTTATAGGTCTTCAAAGATGATCATTACTTCAAGAAAAATGTTAAGATCTAATAACATTTTCAACTACAAAGATCTTGCATTGCATCCCTTCAAATATATTTACTACAAGCTTGGTATGAAAGGTTTTGATTTGAATGAGTTTTTGTCTTCTCTTTGAAATGAAAACAATTCAAACACATAACATATACAACAATAATAAAGCTTAAATGATATAAAAAAAAAAGTGAAAGTTGAAATGAAGAAAAAAGAGTTAATGATATCCACCACAAGATATAATATCGAAGAAATTACTTAAGATGATTGTTCTGGGTGGTTTGTGGTTGTAAGTGTGAACTTATTACTTGAAACATACAATAAAAACAAAAATGAAAAAAAAATTCAAATTAATTACTTAATTAACAAAGGGATTGGAAAGGTGAAGGAGTGAAGACTAGGAGAAGGAGAAAACTATAAAACAAATACATAAAACTTTTTTAAAATAAGTTGTTCAATTACAAGATCCAAATAAATATATATGAATTCTAATATTTTGCTGTAGAGAAAATATTTCACAATAATAAAAGATACTAACATAGAGCATTCTTGAAAAATGTTCTTAATTAATTAATATAGATGTTAGATAATAGAAATATGTCTTATGTTGTACACTTGCAAACTCCATCTCATAGAGCACTTTCGTAAGACACTTATAATTTTGTATATTTTGATTGGTGAAAGATGTTTTATTTTGAGATTCTTATACGTGTAAATGTTCAGTTTAACTTCGAAATTAATTATATTTTATGCATAGCCAAACCAAAAAGGAAAATTTGCCATAATAATAATAATTAGGCATGAAACTGAACTATACTTTATTCGTTACCAAACCAAACTTTGAAAGAAAAACAAAACATCATTCACCGAATTTGTTTATAAATATCTAATAAAGTAATAAATCACAAATAAACATAGAGATGCTGCCATGGAAGCAGCAGTTCATTGCACAATAAAGAAACATGATACAAAGATGCTTTGTTTAAGGAAGCAAAAAAACACCGAAATGCTGAGTTTAAGGAAGCATTTTAAGATGTTTATTAAACATCATGCTTCGGGACTCGTAACCTTTAAATTTATAAGTTAAAGTCCTAGTAGTGAAAAAACCTAACCTCTACTGTCTCACCAATCACACATTTTTTTCTTTATAATTGATTAATATATATATTAACTCATTGGTGATGGGAAATATATATATTAACTAAAAAGGAACTCGTGCCTTTAAATAACCACAATAAATAAACTAAGAAGCACTAGTTACAAATTTCACGTTACCGAAGAAAGGAATCCACAATATTGTAATTGTATAAGTAGTGGGGGTTTGTACTGTTCACGTTGAAAAGCATATGCAATGCAGAGCTTTTAGGTCATAATCAAGGTCACCCTATCCTACACATAGGCCAGGAATAAAAGTGTGGGGGCTAAGGTGACCCCATTTTTTTTTTTTATGAAAAGCTAAAAAATGTTTTTTTTTTATATATAATGATATGATAAAATTATTCCTTGTCATCTATCTTTAAATAAATCTCCCTTTTACTAAAAATGTTTTTTTAATCAATATGAATATAATTTTAATTTGTTTTAGATTATTTGACTTTAGACAGTATAATTGAAAGAGATTAAAATGTGTTACATATAAAAGTTAAAATAATATTTATGGGTATTAAAATGAATGATTTGTAATTATAGAAACAAAAGGATGACATTTATACGATTATAAAGAGTAAGGAATAATAATTTAAAGCAAACTAAGTGCACAAAAAGTACACTTAAAAAGCATGGTAATTTATGTCACAATTTGTACAACAATATACTTTTTTTGTTTGTCGTCATAATAATAACGAAATTTTTTAGGAAACGTCACTAACCCTAATTTCTATTTTTTTTCACATTGTGTGAGGAGATTTTGCGGTGGCAGACATAAATTAATATGAGAGTCACGTGACATGCTATCCCCTAAATTTCATGTGAGATAACAAATTTAACAATAAAAATAATATTTTATTAATATCAGTAACACTTATAATAATAATAATAATAATTTTAATAATTAAAATAATATATTCACCTACAATAACCTTCAAAATGGACAATCGGGATATGGCCACTGCATTATGCGCTCCATGGAGTGCTGAAAAGACAAAATGTTCTTGCTTTGATTTACAAAATTTAGAATGTACTTTATACGTAAAATCTGAAATATAAATTTTATATTTTTGATTGTACGTTTCAAAATACAATTTATATTTTGCATTTGTATTTTGAAATGTAATTTTTATTTTATATTTTATATTATATATTCTAGAATAAAAGATTTATATTCTAAATTAAACAATTTAAAATATTTTTTTTCATTTCAGATGATATAATCCAAAAAATAAATTTGTATTTTAAATTATACAATTCAAAAATATATATTTTATTTTTCTAATTATATATTCTAAAATATAAAAATATTGGTGTTTCACTTTCTTAATTATATAATTTGGAATACTTTTAATTATATAGTCCATAAAATCTAAATCTTAAACTACACTAAATGATAAATTTGAAAATTTAAAATCTATAGGGTGCATGGCTGACCTATTATGGTTAGGTTCAATCACCAGATTGTTTTCTTTTTTACTTCATTCTGTTACTTTCTATTTTTTAAAAATATATATTTTTAAAAAAAATGCATTTCTAATTTGTTAATTAATATTTTTAATTGAATAATTAAAAAAATTACTATCTTTACATGTTAAACTATTCGATTATTATTTTTGTGAGTATTAAGATTTAAATTACAATATTACTAAGAAATAACCAATTTTAATTGTCTTTACTTAGAAGTACTTGGACAAGAAGTTAATTTTCACGTTTATTTTCAAATTTGATTCGATCCTATTTGTTGGGTAATCTGAGAGGAAAATTGGGGAAGTTTGTTAGATAATCTCTGAGAGGAAAAACTGGGGAAGATCTCACAAGAATGGGAACTGAATATCTCACAAGAATGAGAACTGAGCTAAACCCATACAAAGGAATGACACCACCTTCAAACCAAAACCTTAAGACATTGGGTTTGCGGGTCTTCTTTCTTATAGGTTGCTCAACTTTCTCATTCTTATTCAATGTGGAACTTAGACTCACACTTAGATATAAACCTTAAGATATTAAGGTCTTCTTTCTTATATGTTGTTATCAGACCACTCTTATATATATAGTCTCACACACAAGTTAAAAAATTTTATGAAAAAAATATTAAAAATTCCACATCAACTAAAAAAAATCTTTTAATAATTTATAAATAAATACAAATTCGTCTTATAAACTTATTTTATAAGATTAAATTAAACTTAAAGTTACTTTTAATATTCTTTACGTAATAGTACATAACTATTACGGTAACCCGTGCAACGCACGTGGAATCATATAATCTACAGTATAATCTTAGATAAAGACAGTAAAGATATATGAACTAACTTGATGGTTGATACAGCATATAGAAGTAAAGGGTAAAAAAAGTTATTTCAAATGTAAATCGTAATAAATGCATAATGTTGTAAAAGGGAACATGTATGAAGTGGCTGCTCTTCACCGAGTGACCAATGGATAATTATTAATAGGAGTAACAAAATCAGCAGATAAAGGCGAAGTATAGGAGATATTAGGATTATTTACTATAGGATTTTGATCACAGGAAACAACAGAATCACTTATAGATTACAGCAGTAGGTATTGGCTGTTCTGTAGCAGAAACAGCAGGCATATCATCTTGACTAGAGTCTGAAACTGTTGTAAGTTGTAGCACGGTTAAGGACAACACGGATTGCAAAGGAAGAGGCGTGGGATAAACGTTTTTGCAAAAGTAGATTATGATTGGCACCAAAAGGAAAAGTACTTTCATTAAAGACAACATGCCGTGATACATACACCTTACCAAATTGGGATAAGTATATGTAACTTTTCTGATTATTACTGTAACCAAGAAAAACACACATAATTAGATTGCTTTTAGTGTGATTAGTTTGTTTTAATTTAGGATGCTGCAACCAAATCCTTAAAAGTCATATTTACATAAATTTTATACAATATCACATCCACTCAATGTTATGGAGACATATTATGCATTTAATATTCTATAATCAGTGCCTCAGAAGACAGGAAGTTCAAAGTCTAAAGTTATCAATCTATACGCAACCTACTCAATCCGTATGCCGAAAAGTATCTTCTATTGAAAACTTTCTCCTTCTTGATTTGTACAAGCTCAGGGTAAACACACCATGCGAAACTTAGAAAATCCATGTGTGTTGAGACCTAGACAACTTAATCCTCACACACCAAGAGAAGATTTTAAGATCACAAACACTATACTATGTTAAAATACATGTTTCCCATGGATCATTTTCTAAGTTTCCCATGATGTGTTTACCCTCAGCTTATCAAAATTAAGAAGAAGAAAGTCTCCAATAGAAGGTATTATTGAGTAGTTTGTGTATAAATTGATAACTTTGGACTTGGCATTTCCTATTGTCCTCTTGGATTTGTGGGGCACTGATTATAGAACATTAAGTGCATAATATGTCTCTATAACATTGAGTGGATGTGGTATTGTATAAAATTTATGGCTTTTAAGGATTTGGTTGCAGCATCCTAAATTAATCTTAGTTATGTTAGTTGAAAAACAAACTAATCACACTAAAAGCAATTCAAACTGATAATACAACATGTTTGTATTACATGAACATTTTAAAATATGTTTTGATTCTAATTCTAGTGCATTAGATTGTCTAAAGGAACTTATTAAACACTCCATCAGAACAAGCTGATTAACTATAAAATCAATTACTTGTAATACAAGTCGTAATCACAAAAAAATATTATAAACTAAATAAAATCAAAAAAGTCATAATTACATATTATATGTGGAGATCAATTATAATGTTTCTATAAAAATAAAAGATGCTTCAAACGTTCATATAAAATATCATAAAGAAAAATAAAACATTCTATAGTGACTTAATTATTTTATAGTATGTGTTTAATTTATTTTATTTTATATGAAAAGAAAAAGAATTTCAAGTAAGTCTCAAAATCTCAGATTTTCCCATTTATGGAATAGACATGATGTGTTTAATTGTTTTGAAAAGCATATTATGCAAGTTGGTGTGTTGCTATAACACTCAATTCTAAAACAATCTTTCATAAGTTATGAGCAATAATAACCAATACATTTCAGCAAGTAATATAGAAAATAAGTAGGGTATGATCTTCACAGGAAACAAAATTTATAATTAAAAATTAAATACGTATCAATATATTATGAAAGAAACACCTAAGAACCTAACAAGAATAATTTGTATTTGAGTGAATTAATGACGAATTAATGATGTAAAACAAAACAATTAATAGTAAAATGTGTGAAATGAATATTAATAAAGATCTTGGGATTGAATTGTAATAGTCTCCTTCTTATACACTCTTAATCAAATATTAACATCATCTTTTCAATTACCAATATATGCAAATAAAATAAAATTCATTCAACCTAATTCCTCTCCGGAGTTACTATAATAGATTAATCAGCATTAAGCATTAAGAATAGTTGTTATAAACACTCATTACACTATAATTCTTCCCTAAACTTATTATGCAATGCGTTAAAGGTTTGGTTCCAAATTCTTTCCAGTCTCAATAAGAATTCTAAGATAGATCAAATTATGATTAAAACGTAAAACAAAGGAGGTAATTGAAATTAATGATATCAAACAATGTTAAGAGTGCATTTGAAGTTGATGGTAGCCATGGAATACAAGAGAAAAGAAAAAGAATGGATCTTGATCAATAACGATGCTCCAAGAATATGCCAATGAGTGATAAGTGATGAGTCCCCCTCGTGTGACTTAGTTTTGGCCTTTTATATCTTTCACTCCTTGATTTGGTCAAATTTCGAAGAGTGCAGTTGAAGTTGAGAAATTACATCCAATCCCAAGATGGTAGCCATGAAATACAAGAGAAAAGAAAAAGAATCCCAAGATGGTAGCCATGGAATAGAGAAAAAAAAAATGGATCTTGATCGAGAACGGTGCCCTCAAGAATATGCCAATGAGTAATAAGTGATGAGTCCCCCTCGTTTGACCTAGGCCTTTTATATCTTTCGCTCCTTGCATTAGGTCAAATTTTGACCGTTACCTCGTAATTCATGCTCCAACACAAGACCACATTGACTATTAATTAAAAAGAAGAGGAATTAGACCGTACTGTAGTCTCATGTTTTCAAAGCACCTTTGGCTATAAAGCAATTTATTATCAATAACTAAATTATTAGATTTCATTAATTATTAAAATTATTGAATTGTGTAACTCTCTTGTATAGAAATTTTATTGCATAAAAAAATTACATAATAAACTTGTATATAAAAAAAATCATACATTTATCATGTATTCCAAAATATACTTCTCCGTATAAATATTTAATAAAATATCTTTATAAAATTATAAATAAAATAAAATGAAGTTTCTCCATCGCAATTTACCGGGACTCACACCACCTGTCAAATTCTCTGCTCATGTGTAATATACACAATCATCGTAGTTTTAAAAACAAACCAAACAACACACAAAAAGAAGGGTAAGCTAGAGAGTTTTCAAAAATATATATTTTCATAAAGTGGGTTTCTATCTCAATAAAACAACAATTCAATCTTTCATCATTCATCTCACATCATACATACACTGACTCACAAACAAAGACAGTAGACTATCTACTTCCGGAAGACACTCGTGCATTGAGTTAGACTCAGAGGTGTACACCTATCATATATCATCCATCTGTTCCGATCAGCTCATATTTTAAACCTCGGATACCTTCTCGATCAGTTCCTATTTCAAACCTCGGGTACAATCTCATATACATAGGGTTAATCCATATGTCCTATTCCGATCAGCTCATATTTCAAACCTCGAACATAGCCATATGAACCTCTTTCGACACTTCACCAACTGGTAAACTTCATTTATATGAATCTAATATACCAGTAGAGTCAGGATACCTCCTTAGATAGATCGAATCCACAAACAATGCACATCCTAATAATCTCAACACGGGTATCTCGTTTCCTAAAGATACTATGTCTTGATCACACACCACATCATTCACAAACATTGATACTACATCATACCATATCATTCACAAACATTGATACTACATCATACAATACATAAACATTCATCCAATTCATTAATAAACAAATAATTACAATATCTATGAAAAGAATCAAACTAGCTTCCCTTACCCAAATTCTCAAAACAACTAATTACAATATTTATTAAAAACATTCAAACTAGCTTTCCTTACCTCTATAAAGTAAAGATACTCAAAAATACTAAAATCACAGGCAACCTAACTCTGTTTAAGAATCTGATCAAACACTCTTGATCTACTCAGCTAGGAATCTAGAAATGTCCTCTGATTGTCAATCTCATAACCTATGGGATCACAAATCTAGAGAGAATGTAGAAAACTTTAAAGAAAATTATTTGAGAGATGGTAGTTTTCATAAAAATGAAACTTTATATCTTCTTAAAGAAAAAGAGAGATTTGATAGTTTTTATAAACAAAATATCTTATTAGAGATAGTTGATGGTTTTTAGTAAAATAAAACAAAATATCTTCTTAGAGAGAGTTGATAGTTTTTATAAAAATAAAAGAATATTTTTTTAGAGAGATAAAATATCTTCTTAGAAAGAGAGTTCGTGATTGTTATAAAAATAAAAAGTAAATAATAATTTTTTGTTTACTTAAACAATCATCCTATTAAAAAATAGGTATTATCTTATTTATCTCTAAAACTAAATTATAAGTTAGTTTTTATTCTATAGTTATTTTCTAGAATATTACAGGTTTAATGGCAAAATTAATTATACGAAATTAATTATACAAAATTAATTATATTTTATGCATAGCCAAATAGGAGAATTTGCAATAATAAGAATAACTAGGCATGAAACTAAACTACAATTTTTTTTTATATCAAACCAAACTTTGAAAGAAAAAAAAAATCATTCAACGAACTTGTTTACAAATATCTAATAAAGTAATAAGCCACAAATAAACATAGAGATGCTGCCCTGGAAGCAGCGGTTCATTGCACAATAAAGAAACATGATACAAAGATGCGTTGTTTAAGGAAGCAAAAAAACACCGAAATGCTGAGTTTAAGGAAGCATTTTAAGATGTTTATTAAACATCATGCTTCGGGACTCGTAACCTTTAAATTTATCAGTTAAAGTCCTAGTAGTGAAAAAACCTAACCTCTACTGTCTCACCAATCACACATTTTTTTCTTTATAATTGATTAATATATATATTAACTCATTGGTGATGGGAAATATATATATTAACTAAAAAGGAACTCGTGCCTTTAAATAACCACAATAAATAAACTAAGAAGCACTAGTTACAAATTTCACGTTACCGAAGAAAGGAATCCACAATATTGTAATTGTATAAGTAGTGGGGGTTTGTACTGTTCACGTTGAAAAGCATATGCAATGCAGAGCTTTTAGGTCATAATCAAGGTCACCCTATCCTACACATAGGCCAGGAATAAAAGTGTGGGGGCTAAGGTGACCCCATTTTTTTTTTTTATGAAAAGCTAAAAAATGTTTTTTTTTTATATATAATGATATGATAAAATTATTCCTTGTCATCTATCTTTAAATAAATCTCCCTTTTACTAAAAATGTTTTTTTAATCAATATGAATATAATTTTAATTTGTTTTAGATTATTTGACTTTAGACAGTATAATTGAAAGAGATTAAAATGTGTTACATATAAAAGTTAAAATAATATTTATGGGTATTAAAATGAATGATTTGTAATTATAGAAACAAAAGGATGACATTTATACGATTATAAAGAGTAAGGAATAATAATTTAAAGCAAACTAAGTGCACAAAAAGTACACTTAAAAAGCATGGTAATTTATGTCACAATTTGTACAACAATATATTTTTGGTGTTTGTCGTCATAAGAATAACGAAATTTTTTAGAAAACGTCACTAACCCTAATTTCTATTTTTCTCATTGTGTGAGGAGATTTTTGCGGTGGCAAATTAATGAGAGTCACGTGACATGTTATATCCCCTAAATTTAATGTGAGGTAACAAATTTAACAATAAAAATAATATTTTTATTAATATCAGTAACACTTATAATAATAATAATATTTAAAATGATATTATATTTAAATAATATATTCACCTACAATAACATTGAAAATGAACAGTCTCGATATGACCTTTGCATTATGCACTCCATGGAGTGCTGAAAAGACAAAATGTTCTTGTTTCAATTTACAAAATCTAGAATGTATTTTTTCACCTAAAATCTGAAATACAAATTTTATATATTTATTTACATTCCATAATACAATTTATATTCTGCATGTGTATTTTAAAATATAATTTTTATTTTATATTTCATAATGTATATTCTAAAATAAAAGATTTATATTGTAAATTGAACAATTTAAAATATATTCTTTTTTTTAATTTCAGATAATATAATTCAGAATGTAAATTTGTATTTTAAATTATACAATTCAAAATATAATTTTTATTTTTAAATTGTATATTCTAAAATATAAAAATATTAATGTTTCACCTTTTTTATTATATAATTTGGAATATTATATAATCAATAACTGAAAATCTAACATCTTAAACTTCAGTAAAATATAAATTTGAAAATTAAAAATCTATGGGGTGCATGGCTGACCTATTATAATTAGATTCAATAATCAGATTTTTTTTCTTCCTTTCGTTACTTTCTATTTTTTTTAAATATATATATATATATATTTGATTATGTAAATAGTCTATATGTTTCTAATTTGTTAATTAATATTTTTAATTGAATAACTTGAAAAGATAATATAATTAATTAATTATTATTAATATTGAAACTTAATTTGCGAGTATTAAGATTTAACTTACAATATTAATAAGTAATAACCAAAACACACTTCTCCTTATGTATTCTTTACGTAATACTTTAAACATCTTAAAAGACTCATTCTTGTAAATTAGAAAAAATACCCATATAAATTTAGAATTAACATCATAGTAGAGAAAAGATAAAAGGAAGGAAAGAAGTAAGAGAAGATAAAAAGAAGGAAAAAAAGAAGACCAAATATTTGATGGAAGGCTCTAACAACAAGCAGGCTTTGTGCCTTTGAAAAGATCCATCTGCATTAAACTACTTACAACAAATGACATTTGAACCAGCAGGTACATTAGTGATAGTCCAGGCGTTAGTTACCATATTTGCATAGCACGAAACCAATTTGAATTAGCAATAGCATGTTTTGAATTGACAGGTTCAACAGAAAAACTAGTGACAGCAGCAGTATGAATTTTTGGTTTAAAAGTGGCCGCTTTTCACCGAGTGACCAATGAATAATTATTAATAGGAGCAACAAAATCAGCAGTATCAGCAGATAAAGGCAAAGTATAGGAGATATTAGGATTATTTACAATAGGATTTTGATTACAGGAAACAACAGAATCAATTGCAGTGGCTATTGACTGTTCTGTAGCAGAAAAGAGCAGGTATATCATGTTGACTAGAGTCTGAAACTGTTGCAGGTTGTAGCACGGTTAAGAACAACACGCATTGCAAAGGAAGAGGCGTGGGAGAAACGTTTTGCTAAAAATATTAGGAGTGGCAGCAAAAGGAAAAGTACATTCATTAAAGACAACATGCCGTGACACATACACCTTACCAAATTGGTACAAGTAGATGTAACTTTTCTGATTATTACTATAACCTAAGAAAAACACTTCAAGAACATTTGAAATCAAATTTATTTTCATCACAAGGTCCTAGCCCAGGGTAACAAGCACAGCCAAACACCTTGAACCAAGAGCTGCTATTCAAAACATGAATAGGCAAAACATTTATGATATTTACTCCAACCATAAAAGCCTTACCCAATAATTTTGTGGCATAGAAGCACCAGCAAGATCAATTTCAGTAATGTGTCTATGCTTGGACCCGTTTTGTTCGTGAATAGGACAAGTTAGGCGGTGCTCAATGCCATGAAGGCAAAGAAAACAAAAGACTAGAAACTCTTTTGCATTATCAGTTTGAATTGCTTTTAGTGTGATTAGTTTGTTTTTCAACTAACATGATTAAGATCAATTTAGGATGCTGCAACCAAACCCTTAAAAGCCATATTTACACAAATTTTATACAATACCACATCCACTCAATGTTATAGAGAGACATATTACGCACTCAATGTTTTATAATTAGTGCCCCAGAAATCCAAGTGGAAAATAGGAAGTGCAAAGTCCAAAGTTATCAATCTATACGCAACTTACTCAATCGGTATACCGAAGAGTACCTTCTATTGGAGACTTTCTCCTTCTTGATTTCAATAAGCTGAGGGTAAACACACCATGGGAAACTTAGAAAATGATCCCTATTCATCCCTTCATCGTTGTAGTGACCCCAGTAACTTGGATGATAAGTAACATGGTACCAAGCAGAAGCTTTTGCATATGCATCATCACCAGTCCCAGAATCTACCCCATAGCTGCCCTCATTGAACCAGGACCTGGCCTCTTTCCTTAGGGACTTCACAGCCATATTGATTGCTTCTGCATCCCTCTTTTTGTTAAACGATTTTGACATTTTCGTGATATTACCACTGAGGATTTCAGCTTCAGTTTTGATCCCATAGTAGTCCATCAGATTTCCCAACTTGTAGTCATAATTGGTTTTATGATAGATAGCATCATCAACATAATCCATAAAGCCATCAACTTCCATGTCAGTGTCGTAAGACCTTCTTGCGACCTCTCGGGTGAAGGATGAAATGAAGCCATCGTCACTTGATGAAATTGCTTCTTTAACATCCCTGAAGAGCTTTCCTATTACGTTAGGAGATTTATAGGTGACTTTGTCAGACTTCTCCATGAAGTCAGGATATTCTTTGGCATACAGTTCCCGAGGGATAACTGCTGGAACACCAGTTTTTGGAAAGTCAACTGCTGTTGAAAACAGCTTTGCTAGTTGAAGACATTGATTAGACATGGCTTTTCCTGGTTGGTTGTCAGCAAAGACAGTGTGTGCATTGGCAATTATTCCCAGACTGTCATTCACAATGTAATTGGCAAAATACTCCTCAACCTCCTGCACAAAGAAAGCAGTCACAAACTTTCTATCCAAAATTTATGCTGCAGGACAAAACAAATACAAGAAAAAAGGAACCTAACAACTCATGGATAGTGCTGAACATTGGGGCAGGTATTTAAATTTCAATAGAGGAATATAGAGGAGATGGGGAAGATGAGGGAGGATGAGTCATGAAATGTTTAAAATTTTGGGTTAACAAGAAAATTCTCCAATCAAAATTTTGCACACAGACTAAACTAAATAGATGTAAATGTAATGGTGTTACGAAGCAAGCACATAATCTATTCTATCAAGGAAGCATCCATTATAGTATTTACATGGATAGAGAGAAAACCACTGAATTTGGAATATAATCTCGCAACAGACAATGCAAAAACAACCACAAAGATCATTTATAACGGTAGCAGTTATAATACCAAAAATAAATTCAAAGCATACATCAAAGAACCAAGCTTTGAGAATTATACCTCCATTGTGACATCATGATCCAGTTCTATAGTGGAGGAAGGAGTATAGTCCATTGGTTGGACTTGGCGGGAAGGAATCAATTCAGGGTCCCAACAAACAAAGTAGATATCTCCATCCAAATCACTTCCCGAACATTCATTTGGATGAGGTCTAATATTGAAAATCAGTAACCAGAGTGGTATCAATGGACAGTTAAAAAGGAAATTATAAAATACTGAACTACCCAAAATATTACCATTTCAATTTACAGGAGAAATCTGGATAACGAAAAATAGAATAAAAAATGCAACACAATGTTAAATATGGCAGAGCAAACAACATAAAACTTATATTTATTTAGAATGATTTTCAATACATGCTAAGCAACCACCCAACCATCCAATGTGAAATTAAATATTTGTTACTCCTGGCCTCTGTTAAAAAGTTATTCTCTTGAAAACTCATGTGTATTACGCAGTAAAGTTATGTATCCACTGAGCACACTGACAGCTACCCTCCTTTTTCCAGATTCTATAAGAGGAAAATATATTGAAAGGTTATGCAAGCAAGAGCATTTGAGAGATAAATTAGAGGAAAGTTTTAATGTAAAAGGGCTATCTTTTATATCTACTCATACTCTAGGTCCCTTTAATTCCATTAAATTCCCAGTTTCCCAAATATCACAAACATTTTTTAACACCCATAAACATATAAAAGCAATGTAGATTGAAGCTAAGGAAACATTATTTCACCACTTTCATTTATTTGAATTCTTTTAGAGACTATAAAATCTTTATTGCACATAATCTTTAAAAGTTACATCATTCCGTAAAATAGTGTAAAACACTCGTAGAAATAGAAATATTCAAGCATATTACCTGCGTCCTTTTTGAGGGAAAACAACACAGTCCACCATGTGGTACAAATCTGGCACATCCACAGCTTGTAAAACACGCACATCACCAGGGTGCAAGCAAGGGTTTTTAGCTACCACCACCTTACCTGTAACCACATAACTTTCTGATAATTTATGGGAAAAAGAATCATCAGATAGACCCCGCAGCCTTTTGTTGGAAAACTGCACAAACACTTGACCATATTCCAGGGTCCTAGTTTCATCTAGACATCCCATCATTGCTCTTCCATTCGGAATAAAGATCCTGGATTTGAGTCGCAGTTCTAACAGTTTTGATGCCCTGAATATTTGCAGCATCATTGAAAGGAACGGTTCCTCATTAGGCTTGTAGCCACAAATAAGCATCTCCTTCAGAACATTGGTGATCTCCCCAGTAGACATTAAGTCCAGAACTTCCTGTGCCTTCAATGAATCTGTCAATATAGTGTTCAGTTGATCCACGGCTTCTCTTTGTTTTTTCTCAAAAACACCATCACTGACGCCAAGAGTAGATAAGAGAGTAATTAACTGCCGATTCAGATAACACGGCTGAAACTTACTGCGAGCCAAAACATCTAACTTGGTGTTATCTGAATCGTACTTCCGCATGCTATTCCTCAGTGATAACTTAAAATATGAGTTTGGATCAACAGCTACAACTCCTTTGTAACCACCATAACGAATCTGAAAGGCAGATGGGGTGCACTCATAGCCACATTTCTTAGCCACTCTCTGGGCAAATTCAAGAGATATTTTCCCAATACCATCAGAGAAGACATATTCCTTTCCATCAGAAATCCTCCTCACATCCTGAATAACTTCAATTTCATCCCTACGAACGCTTAGAGTTTCAGTAGATGAACCGAAAGATTGCCCCAGCCTAGCAGCATATTTTGCAACATTCCTAATCATGCTGAAATCTCCCATCCATTCCCTTATGAAAGCGGCAGTGCATCCAGTTCCTGTAGGAGCAAACATCCAGAGAGAGTTGTCCCGCAACTGACTTGATGAGAATGCTAGAAATTCAAACTTCTTATCACCAATAACAATGCCATCTTTAAGGATGTCAAGAATTCTTTTGTATATGTCAGTTTTCCTGTTCTGTGCACGTGATGATAAATCAGTTGAAAACAGTTTTTCCAGCTCCTCGTCGACAAATGAAACACGTATGAAGTTATCCAAGTGTTCACGGAAATGACGGAGAACACGATTTGAGACATTAACCTCTGGACCACAAAAGTAAACTTTGCAAGGTGTGATCTGAACCCTGCGAACATATACCAACCCTGTATCCAAAGATATTGCAGGCGAAGGAGGATGATTCTTTAATTTAAGGTACCATTTGTACTGATTAGTCAGCCACTTTATGGGCTCATAACAGAATTCCTTTGAATAGTACATTTTTTCTAAAGCATTTTCAATAAAAACGAGGGGAATTCTGTCCGGATCAACCAAGCGATAGAACTCACCATTGAGTGCAGGTCCTGCAAGACATCCATGCTGAACCAATGAATTGACCTTAAACAAGATGTCATATGGTATTTCAGCACCTTGAGGAGCAACAATGGGGACAATACCCCAATTTTGAGAAAAGGGAACTCCTGTCTGTAGTGTGTATTGCCTCTCACTTTGCTCATAATAAGCAAAGATATCCTTGAAATTTGGTAAATTCTGGCCACTAGGAAGCTCCAGACATATGGCGGAGGACTGCCCAATACAACTATGCGTAGTGAAATCTATTGTTCTGGTCCATTGGTCTTCAGGCACATTTTTGTGGTAGTTGTACAAAGGATTATCATATATACTGTCAAATAAATCTGCTGACCTTTGTGCGTCGTTCTCAAATATCCGGGGAGCACCAAGTAACTAACAATTGAAGCAAAATGAAAACGATTCAGCATTTGTCAATTACAGCAATCTTGGTAAAATTTTCAAAGAGAATCATAGAATTTGACAAGAGTTCATGATGAAAGATGTAGTTGGCTTAAAGTAAAATCTGACGCAATACTTATTGATTTTCATAAAACTTAATCTCTGATAAGTAATATGCCTGTCACTTATTTGGCACAAATAAAAAAATTCACACAAACTGCAGAAGAAATGATACACATGGTAACAAATATAAAAGTTAAAATTTGAGAGACAAATAAGCAACTACTTCAATTTGGAAGACAATATTACATTTACTTACAAAAAGAAACATATATGATGATAGAATGCACGAAAAGATTCACAAATAGAAGCATGCCATGCAATCCTAAGATTAGGAGAACTAATTGTGTATAAATTGTAGAGCAAAGTTAATTTTCAATATAAGAGTTGCTAACTACCTGAACAAGGAGATAACGTGCAGCTTTATTCCGGGATCGAAGCAGCTCAACCTTCCAAATGTTCTCGTATGAAAGCTCAAGTTTGTATTCCACTAAGTTATACGAAAACATCAACTGCACCTTTCTCCTTCCAGTTCCAAAATTTAAACTGACATCCTGCATTTGCTCGAAAACAGAAAATCCTTCTTTCGAGATCTGGCAGCCAAAATAGAGTTTCAAACCTTCCAAACTAGGAAAATCCATTCTTAGCTTTGGATCAATATCTTTTTCCATTACGCGAGATTTTAAATATGCAGTTCCATACCGCAATCTCGGAGCTATGGACATCATAGATGTAGCACACTCTTCTGTGGTGAATTGAATAATAGCAAATGCTCTTGGAACTCGACCTTTGCCAATTCTTACCTTCATAATTGCGATAGTTCCTATACCAGTAGATCCCTCTACAAATATCTTTACCTCAGACGCTTGCACAGAAGCAGGAAATCCATACAACTCAATTGTTTTACCCATCTTAAATGCTAACTCTTTTGCCTGACCAGCACAGAAGAACAAGAGAAAAAAATTAAAAAGGAAACAGTAATGCCACGCCGACTAATTAAAAGAAATTCATTTATATTAACAAGGAGATTCACAGATTTCTGATGAACAAACAAGATGAAGTCTATATAGATTTCATATTGAAAGGGAACTGAACTTTTCTGCTTTAATTCTTGAATATGCAAAGAGCTCATATAGTCCTGCTATGTTCAGTAAAATGTTGCAGAATATTGATATAAGGAAACATATTCATGGTGCCAGAAGAACAGAATCATCCCTGACGTCTTTCAAAACAAGCAAATATCTTCAAACAGTTGAAACTACATAGATATTTTCTACTTTTACTCAATTGCCAATGTGAATGTAAAAATATATTCATAATATTCCAAATATTTAATGACTGAAAATAGAAATTTTCTTCTCCCTTGCAAAACTAATTCTCCAAAATTTCTACAAAGAGAGAGGTGGAAATAAGAACAACTGATGCCAAGAACAGGTTCAAGCATTAGCCTGAATTCTCAAGACATCTTTTGGATGAAAAAAGTGAGTTAGATCATGAGTTCAGGCAAATATCAACTTCTCAATACAGATGTTTTCATTCATGATATAGAAAAAAAATGTGAAAGACAGCTTCCGGTTGTGTATCTAACTTACAACCTTCCAAATAAAAGGATTACACTGTGAACAACTTTCATCAATCTCCAGTTGCTATCAACAAGTACAAAAAGGAGCACAATTCAAAGAATTTATATTTCCAGAAATTACACAAAAAGGAACATTATGCAATTGAAGCTTGACAACAAAAATATAAACCTTAGGATAACAGAATTGCAATTAAATCAATGGTGTCTGGTCTTCTTGATGTGTAGTAAGTCATGCTACTTCATTTCTCAAAATAAACAGCAATAGAGCCCTAGTTGTAATTCATGGTGTGGGTTCAAGCATAAAAAAGGGTTTTCTAAAGTACAGTTATAAGTAAAAAAGGATGGTTAAAGATTAAGAACTGTTTTAACAAAATACAAAGCTAAAAATGATCAATTTATCTTGACAACGAAATGGATGGACTTTTATTTACTTTGGTGAATTGCAAAACAACTTATCAGAGAAATCTTCACATTCACTATTCCCCTGACTCATTTTTACTCTCTTTCCACATGAACCCTTTAAAATGTAATACACAAAGAAATCCAAAACCTAAATCAAAAAACTAAGTTTGGATAAAATTCAGAAAAGAAACAAGACCAAGTAACAGATAGATATTCTTTCATTTTAAGCAATTTTCTTTACATTTTTCTCTTCTTTTCCCATCGCATCACTTATGACAAATATTTCATTTTTTTCCTCTCTACCTTTCCTTTTCCTCTTCAAAACCCGTTCTTTCTTCCACCCCAATACACTCGAAAATGAATGTTTCAGTCTGCATTTTCTTTCAGAAAAAATACATCATAGTAAAAACTAACAAAGAAAGAAAATTCAATTAAAGTAATTGCTAGACATAAACACATTAGGCTGTTTCAGAAAAAGTGTGTCCACCTCTTGGAACACCATCAGAACTTCCATAATCATGTGGTATAAAACCCACCAAACAACCTTCTTCTAAAACTAAAAAAAAAAAAAAAAAAAAAAAAAAAAAAAAAAAAAAAAAAAAAAAAAAAAAAAAAAAAAAAAAAAAAAAAAAAAAAAAAAAAAAAAAAAAAAAAAAAAAAAACAGGTAAATAAAAGCTTATGATCAAAGATGTCTAGAAGAAGACAAAACAAAACAAAAAACATAGAAAGAAACAGCAACAAAAAATGCAACACCTTGTTAAAGAAAAACAAAAAAATTCTTTCACACTGGCAACCATCAAAACATTCTCTTTCTACAGTGCACATCCTCACACTTCAGTCATGAAACCATGAGAAGACATATTATTATCAAAGACAAGATAAATACTTGGAATATGAGTATGCATTATCAAGTGATCATGAACACCGCCACAAGAAGAATGAGCAAAAGAATGAAGAATCTGAAAATTACCCAATATTGAAACCTGAAGAAGACAAACTGAGAGTGAAAAAAGATGTCAAAATGAAGCCAACAACACTGGCACTGCCATGAACACTGCTTAAAGAGTGAAGTGAGTGAAGAAACTTTTATAAATTTTCTACCAATAAACTTTTGAAATGACTCCGAATGATTGACACCAAACAAATCATAACGGTTAATTTGTAGTCCAAAAGACACCAAAAAAATCATAACGGTTAATTTGTAGAGATTTTGGTGTAGCTTACCACAGCAGATTCTGATCTCTTTTATTGTCTGTTTGTGCAAGCAAGGTGCAGAGTGAGTGAATAATGGAAGAATATTCATTTAAATGTTGTCATATAACAATTTTACACCAAATATATATTTAACTAAATTAATGAAACTAAATGTGCCTAATTCAAGAGACAGTTTCATTTTAACAAAATATTAGTAAAACAGTAATTAAATAATAAATTGAATAATCCAATAACAGTACAAATCCGTACAAATAAATGAAAAATAAATTAAAAAAGTAAAAATTCCACCAATCAACCACAACTCCTTCTTCCACAAGGAGTTCATAACTTTTTGTGCACCAAGTCTCGTTGACTTGCTTATAAAAAAGACATGATAAGGTTCAATGAATTATAACTCAATTCCAATTTCCATGGTACACAGTGCATTAGGACTGAAAAAAAAAATGGAAAAGAAGTAAAAAACAAAAGATAAATGAATAAAAAATTAATGAATAATTTAATTAATGTGATAAATAAAGAAAGATTAATTTATGCAATTAAAAAGTAACAAAATACTCTTGGATTAAAATAAAATATAATTAAATGTTAAACAAACGTTAAATTTATATAATTTATTCCGAGTTAAACATCTTCTCTTAGTAGGAGTTAGGTACTTATTTATAAAATAATCATTAGTTGCTTAATGGTAATCATATTCATAATTTTTTAAAGTAATTTCATGTAAAAAGATAACTTTTAAAAGAATAAATTTAAATTGAAATAAATTTGAAACTGAAATAAAAAAAATATTAGAAAATCTTAGTAGTTGCTAAAACAGTATACTTCAAAACAATAAATAAAAGTAGATTATTTCACAAACTACCAAAATTTAAATTAGCTTATTTATTATTTTAATTATTTATTATAATAACAGAAACATCAATATTATTATATAATTGATTATATAAAAAAAAGAATGCATTAAATTAAAACATAATAGTTAAATACATAAAATATCTTTTATTTTTCATAATTTTTAGGTCTTTCATTTTTTATTTTTAATTGTTTTGTTTTTCTGTTTTTTATCATAGATCCTCTTTCCCTCTGGTCTCGTACCTTTAAACAAGGGTTATGGATAAAAAGATCGCCATCCAATTCGGCACGATAAAAAGATCACCCTATTCACAATAACAAGTTAGGTATTTCTAATTGAATTTTTATTAAAAAAGTTCATTTAATTGCATGTTATTTTTTTAATTATGTTTTTATTTAATTTTTATCGCTAACAGAATTATGAATTATATGATTGTTATTTTCTGTCTTTTTTATTTTCAGAACTCTAGTTTTTTCTTCTCCAATTAATAAATGACTTTGAAATCAAGATATAAGTAACAGTTATATTATTTTGTTGGTGGTAAAATCAAAACAACAGAATAATTAGATAAATTTAAAAATATTCAAATACCTAATAAAATAAAAATATTTTTAATTAAAAGTATTCAACTTTGAGATATTAAAACTTAATTTATTTTGTCTTGTTCAATTATATTGATAATGTATTCCTCATATAAAAGTTATGAAGTTACACATATTAATTATCATTATTATTCATCAACATACAGTAATCCTTTAAATTAAAGTATTTCAAAATTGACCTTCAGAATTCTTCTAACATACAACTACAAAATATCTCCAAATTATTTTTTTTTCAAATTTAGCTTATGCCTAAAAGCACTACTCATTCCAAATCAACACCATCTGCTCCAGTGTCAGAAACGCGATCATTGCAGACAGATATCAAAATACAAATACAACAAAACAAATGGTAAGCTAACCAAATTTTTAATAATACTGAGTATTTCAATTCAAACACAAAGATTAACACCACTCAAGTCTTTCATTCAGTTACATGCACCATCACAATATAAGACACTGACACACTACAAACTTGACTCTACTTCCGGAAGACTTGTGCATTGAATAAACCTCGAGATATGCACTTGTCATACGCTGTGAACCCACACAGCCTCCACACAAATGAATCATCAATCATGTATGACAGGGTTAGTCCCCCTGAGACTTTCCTGACCAGCTATATTTCAAGCTGCAATCACCCAGTTCAAACCTCCTTCGACTCTCACCACCTAGTAATAATCATCTATTTGATTCGTATTACTTCCTAACTAACCTAGACACAGGTGTTTTCTTTCTTGAAAATACTATGCATAGGCCTTGACCAACTTAATCAATACTCTATCCATATCATATCTTAAGATAAATCTATACTCATGTATTCACTCACTTTTCAATTTCAATCTCAACTTCAAATCTCAAGATTTATTGAAATCACTAAACCATCAATATCGTTAAATTTAAATTATCAATTAATCTATTTTATTAATCCATACATTGCATTACCAAAGAATCAAAGAATCAAAACAAAAAACAATAATTTTTTTTTTTTGGGTTTAGCTTGGGCAAAAATCTAGCTTGAGCGAGAATTCCCTCGCTTGAGCGAAAATTATCTCGCTTGGGCGAAAATACTCTAGAGAGCACACTTGCTCCAGGGCCATTTTTTCCTGAGCGACATTATCCTCGCCTGAGCAAAGTTGTCATATCACCTGGGCGAAGAACTTCTCGCCTAGGCAAAAACAATCCAGAGAGCATACTTGTTCCTCAAAACCATTCTCGCCTGGGCGAGATGCTGTCGTTTGGGCGAATTATGCAAAAAACAGCAACTTCTACTGCCTCAAAGCTAACATGTATGCCTCAGATGATCAAAATAATAAGAATCAACACGCTTATACAATAAATGTTCTACCCCAACACAGAATACCAACTCAACATATCAACATCCCATCAAGTTCACACAACTACCTCGTACATGCAACATTCAATTCAACATTTCAGACCTGCAGGAAACTTTACCCGATACATATTGTACAACTACTACAATCATTAACTTCTCTATTCAAGACTTAAATTTGTAAACCAAACAAGCACAGACTTCAGGTTAGCTTCCCTTACTTGAATTACAGTTGAAATTCTCTATAACAATCCCAATAACCTAAGGTCATCAGGAACTCAAATCTGCATCAAAAGACCTCTGATCAACCTGATCAACGATCAGACTAACAAACTAGGAAGCTGAGCTCACAGAGGCACCATCTGATGGCTCAAAGGCCACATGCAAGCTCAGTAAGCAGGGGAAAGCGAAAACCTAAAACTGACTCTAAGGGAAGGGGCAGAAAACGAACTTACTCTATTGGAGATTCTGATCGGGTAGACTTGCTCTGTTCTCTGTCACGAGTCCAACGGTGGGCTCCGCTCGAGAAACTGATGGAAGACAGATGGAAGTCTTAGAGAGAAGTCAGAGAAAAGGGAGGTCAGAGGTTTTAGAGAGATGGTGGCTCAAGTAGGAATGAGACTTGATTAGTAACTTTTCCTATAAATAGTGTTTTCAATATAATAATATAATAATCAGATGTTCATTCCACTTTTACCACTTCTACTCAGATGACAGATTTTCTAGATTGTTATAGGCATGGTAGTTAAAATCGAGAGTTTACTCGTAAAATCGAGAGTTTACTCGTAAAATCGTAAGATTTTACGATTTTACATACTCTGTGCGATTCAAATTCCACACAAGATTGTTGTACAGCAAAATCGTAAGGATTGTTGAACAAAATCATAATTAAATTCTGACATTGTGATACGTGTTGTCACCTAACACCACCCAATTAAAATTAATGCAATGCAATTAAAATTTAAACAAAAAATAAATCTCTTCACCTTCACTCCTCATTCCAACCCCATTAAAATTAATCCATTAATACAATTAAAATTTAAACAAAAAATAAAGAGTCTCTTCATCTTTACTCTTCATTCCAACCCAATTTTAAATTAAGTCTTTTTAGCTTTTCTCCACCCCTCTTCAAATGAAGAGTCTCATCTCATTTCAAATGAGGAGTCTCTTATGTTTTGCATGTTCACATCTTCATTGGATCTCAATTCAAATTCAATTAAAATAAAGTTAAATTAATTTAATTAAGGCAAATGAAGAGTCTCTAGAGTTTATTCCTATTTCTTATTGCTTGATTGGTTTTATTTCAAATTTAATTAAAATAAAACTAAATTAATTTAATTAAGATAATGAAGAATCTTTGTTCACTCTTTCTTCTTGATTGGATTCCATTTCAATTTTAATTAAAATAAAACTAAATTAATTTAATTAAGACATTTTAACCATCTCTTAATTCTAAAACCTGAGTCACACTCACATATCCAAAGTCATTTGAGTATACACTAACAACATTTTTTTGGACTTTTCCTTATTAGCCAGAAAAAGAAATTACACTCCACAATAATATAGATTTAAAATGATACTCTTAATTCAAATGAAGATGTTGAACACTTGGTTGAATGTCAAGTCCAAGGTGGTGTGGAAGATGATGATATTCTTGTCATCCTAACTTAGAGGAGGAGAATGTTTTTATTGATGTGCTTCATGAAGAAGATAAAACTAATGAAGATTCTTTTAATTTTTATTTTAATGTGTGATTTATATTATATGAACTTAAGTTTTATTAAATATTGTCAAAGTAGTTGATTTTATAGACTTAAGTTTGATGAAGTGCTAACAAATGAATTGATTAGTTATGTATATATATTTAGTTTGTGTTTATAGGGTTGGTGACTTTAATTTGAATCTCAATTGGACACTAGATGTTTTTACATTATTATTACTCCTACATAATATATCCAACATATCAATTAATCTTTTTAATTACTTAATTACTTTTCATCTAATACATTAAGTAAAATAGAAGAAATGTGACTATAAAAACTTAAATAGTTTTGTATCAAGGTTAAATCATCCCTCAAATACTTTTTTTTGTAATTTCTCTTATTTATTTTTTTTAAAAATATTATTATATATATATATATATATATATTTATATATGTAAAAAAAAGTAAAATCTACGATTCGTGTTACGATTTCACGATCTTATGAATCCTCCACGATCTTACTCAAAATCTCTATTTTAACTACCTTGGTTATAGGTGTAACATTTTCAAAATTTTCATATATAATAACTATATCATGCAGGATTTTATATAATAATCATATGTTTTTATATCATTTACATTCATCAATTAACAGAAATTTTAATATATATATATATATATATATATATACTTCAAAATTAGATTAAAAATTCTCTATCAATTTATTGAATAGATCTCTCAGATTTAAGATTATATATGTTCTCATGTAAAACAAAACACACCAATCACAAATAAAAACAAGATAAACTAACAATTTAAAACATTTGTCAATATAACTGAACTTTAAATTGAATACAAGAAAATTCAAGAATTTATCAAGTTTCACACATCAAATCAAATAAACATTTAATATCTATGACTAACTCATAATTATTATGATTTATATAGAAAATTACTGACCAATATATAATAACAATTGACACTACTTTTAAAAAATTTGGTGTATTAAATTAGATTCAGATGTCTGCACCTATCATACAACAATTCTATCTATTCTGATTAATTCTTATTTCAAACCTCAAATCCAGTCTCCATATGCTTATATGTAATATATATATATATATATATATATATATATCATATTCCAATCAGTTTATATTTCAAACATCGAATATGGTCATATAAACCTCATTCGACTCTTACCACCTGATAATCTTCATTTATACCAATAGAGTCAAAATACCTGCTTTCAGACAAATTTCCAAATAATACACAACCTAAAACCATTTGAACACAGATATCTCATTTTCATAATATCCTATATGTGATTACACACCACATAGTTAACTTCTTTACATCATACATTATTCTTCGCTTCTACACTCACAATTATTCATTTTAAAATCATCTAATGTATCTCTGTACTTCATAATCATTATGTCTAACTTAACATAACATGTGATCAAACTCAATATAACACAACATTCTTCTAAAACTAAAAGAAAAAAAAAAGTAAATAAAAGTTTATGATCAAACATGTCTAGAAGAAGAGAAGACAAAACAAATAACAAAGAAAGAAACAACAATAAAAATGCAACACCTTCTTAAAGAAAAACAAAGAATTCTTCCACACTTACAACCATAAAGAGATTCTCTTTGTGCAATGCACATCCTCACACTTCAGTCATGAAACCATGAGAAGATATACTATTATCAAAGACAAGATAAATACTTTGGAATATGAGTATGCATCATCAAGTTATCATGAACACCCTCACAAGAATGACCAAAAGAATGAAGAATCTGAAAATTACCCAATATTGAAAAATGAAAGGTATAGCAAGTGGAGAGACAATATGAGAGTGAGAAAATACGTCAAAATGAAGCCAACAACACTAGCACTGCCATGAACATTGCTTAGAGAGTGAAGTGACCAATAAACTTTTGGAAGGATTAAGGAAGGAAGGATTGATGGTTGGAACGGTGTGGATTTGTAGTCCAAAAGACACAAAAATCATAACCGTTAATTTGTAGGGATTTCGGTGTAGCTTACCGCAGCAGATTCTGATCTCTTTTACTGTCTGTTTGTGTCAGCAAGGTGCAGAGTGAGCAAAATCAAATAAACAGACAAAAAAAAATGGAATATTCATTTAAATGTTGTCATACAACAATTTTACAAAAAATATATATTTAATTAAATTAATGAAACTAAATATGACTAATTCAAGAGACAATTTCATTTTAACAAAATATTAGTAAATCAATAATTAAATAATAAATTGAATAACAGTACAAATTCATTCAAATAAATGAAACATAAAAAATGTCCAAATTCCACCAATCAACCACAACTCCTTCTTTCACAAGCAGTTCATAACTTTTTGGGCACCAAGTCTTCATTGACTTGCTTTATAAAGAAGACATGGTAAGGTTCAAGAAAATATAACTCAATCCTAATTTCCATCATACAGAGTGGATTAGGACTGTAAAATGGAAAAGAAGTAAAAAAATAAAAGATAAATGAATAAAAAATTATGAATAATTTAATTAATGTTATAAATAAAGAAATATTAATTTATGCAACTAAAAATTAACAAAGTACTCTTGTATTAAAATAAAATATAATTAAATGTTAAACCAACGTAATTTATAAAATTTATTCTAGTTAAACATTTTCTCTCAGTAGGATTTAGGTGCTAATTTATAAAAAAAAAATCGTTAATTGCTTAATGGTAATCATCTTCATAATTTCTTAAAATAATTTCATATAAAAATATAACTTTTAAAAGAATAAATCAAAATAAAAAATATTAGAAAATCTGGGTACTTATTATAAATCATACTTCAAAACAATAAATAAAAATAGATTATTTCACAAAGTACCAAAATTTAAATTAGCTTATTTATTATTTAAAATTTTATATTTTATTTATTTATTATAAATCGATTATATTAAAAAGGAATAGATTAAATTAAAGCATAATAGTTAAATACATAAAATATTTTTTCTTTCTCATAATTTTTATGTCTTTTATTTTTGTAACTTTTTTTTCTGCTTTTTATCATGAATCCTCTTTCCATATATTCGCATGCCTTTAAACAAGTAAGGGCTGTGGATAAAAAGATCGAACCGAGCCATCCAAATTACCCTATTAACACTAACTAAAAAAGTTAGGTATTTTTAATTAATTTTTTATCAAAAAAATATTTAATTGAATTTTTAAAATGTTTTTATTTTTATCTAGTTATTTTTAAATTTTTATAATAGCATAATTATTATTTTTGTTTTATTATTTTTAATTCAAGTCTTTTTTTTCAATTTTTTTCAGTTTGTCAATCAACTCAAGTGAGTTCACCGGTAGATTAGAAAATGTTGGAGGAGGAATACGTGAATTAATCGGTAAATTTGGTATGAGAAAAAGAAATAATAATTATATCATTTTATTGGTGGAAAAATTAAAATGATAAAATATTTATATAAAAATAAAAATATTTTAAACATTTAATGAAACAAAAAAAATTTAATAAAACATTAATTAAAAATATACAAAGTTATAAAATATTTAAAATTTAATTTAGCTTAATATTTAATTTGTCTTACTTACAGAGTTATGTTAAACTTATCAAGTTAAAACCGAGACGGATGAATTGGTTTCTCAATCTCTTTGCATGTTTTATTTTATATTATATTTATACAACACTAAATTAATTTACTAAGATTAAAACAAGATTATAATTTATTAGCATTTTTCCTTTCATTCCATTAGAAATATTAATTAATAACTTAAGATTTAAAAAAAGATTACGTAATTAAGTATATTTTTAAAATTTTATTTTAAGAAAAAATAAATAAAGTTTGATGGATCAACAAATTAGACTATCAATTCATTCTTTGTCAAAGATAAGAGAGGTTTTTTTGACATAACCAAACCAGTAATAGAAATTTTAGGTCCAAAAGAAAGGAATGTTGTAATTTTATTAGGTGTCCACATATCTAATTGAGCAAAGACACCTTTGTAATTTTGAGGAAAATAGTTCCTTTCAAAAATATTAGTGAACATAATAATCCAATATGTTTTGTAAGTGAAATAATATATTGTCTTAAATAAAATTAATTATTTGAAGCTTCGTTCAAACACAAAATTATTAATTAAACGTAAACTTTAAAAATAATTAATTATATTGTTTTTATTGAGTTTTTAAATTTAATTAAGAACACAATATTTGTTATATTTCTAAATAATTTATATAAAAATTGTTTCACTATTTTAATATGTGTCACATAAACTAAATCACAATGGAATTATATTTGATTTCCTATTTTAATGTGTTAGATAAACTAAATCACAATTAAATTATATTCGATTTTCCTTAGGAATACTCAGAAAAAATATATTATTATGAGTTCCATCAATTGTCTTCTAAGTAACTAAGTAATTTAAATCTCAAATGAATTATGATACTTAAATGTTACATGATACATTATTAAATAAAATGAATTATATTCTTAGTATTGGTTTTTAGAAAAAAAAAACATAAATCTTCCTAAATATGATTATTGAGGTTTCTAAAAAAAATAATAAGAAATATATGTTTATAAAAGATTATTTTTCAATGTTCAAGTCAGGAAAAAGTTAAAAAATTATAAATATATAATTAAATATAAAAATTGAAAGATTACTCTCAATTAAATTGATTTGTACATATAAGTTTATTTTTAATATGAATTGAAGTATTTAAAATATTTAAAATTAAATAAAAAATACAATTAATTGATTATTAAGTATTTATTATTCAATCAATTATTATTATATAAATATCTATTATTATATCTAATTTAATTAAATTACATTTGATTGAATTTAAATTTTATATATCATAATTTAATCTACAACTTTTTTTTGTTTTAGGAAAAAATTGAGTTTCTTAAACAAAGGTACTTGAGATTCTTGGTTTGATTGTTTTACTTTTCCTTTTTCTCCACAAATCAACAAGGACTCCTTGTAGCATAAGTATGAATTACTGGACTTTGTTGACTTACAAAAGGATAAAGGTAAAGTAATAAAATTCGTCTTCAAAGAAAAGTATCCCAGAATATGTAATAATTTTTTTATATGGTATAATAAGTAATTAATAAATTAATTTCGGTAAAGATAAATTTAAAACTAATTAATCTTCTAATAATATCTTCAATCTTGAGCATGGTTGGGATGAAATTTTATTTCAAAAATTAATCATGTGCTTGGATGAAATTATTTAAGAGTCATTTACGTTTTAAACTTTTCAAAATGTTTCTGTCGGAAATTTTATAATTTCTATTAATTAACGTGAATTATATATTATATTAAAATATTTATACTCTGATTTGTTTTATTAAAGTTTTTCTTCCTACATCCTCGTAATTACTAATTTCACCCTTGTACTAAGAGAAACAAACTAAAATATCCTCTCTCGCCGCTTCCACAGCTACAGTTTCCTTTACCATCTACACCTCCAATTTACATCACGCACTGAAATCTTAGAGAGGAAGAAGAAGGGAGAGACTTATATCGAAAAAGCTTATAATATATTGTGTTTTTAAAAACTTGTTCCAAAAATATTTATTCCATAAGATTATTTTCAAAAAGTATTATATATAGTTAAAAAAAATCTGAAAATTTTGTTCAAGAAAATTAATTTTAAAATATATTTAATGTCTTTCGGAAAACTAATTTCAGAAATTTTATTATAAAAATTATGTTCAGAAAATCATATTATAAAGGTTTTGGAAAACTTGTTTTAGAATATTTTCGCAACAAGTAATCCAAATGTCACTTTTATGGAGAGTAACATGGTCATTTTAAATATTATGTGTAGTTTCAAATTATCGGGGTGCAGCAAGAAAAAGTCTTTGATTCTTTTTAGGGAATTGGATCTGACACAAGCAATTAAAGCAAGTCTTCTTTAAAAAAAATAAAAGAGAAAATCTTGAATCTAAGGGTGGACGTTTTGCTGCCCTTGGTGATTAAATTCAAAGGCTAATATCCTAATCCAATGAGATCATAGAAAAGGGGAGAGAAAGTCACATGTAGAACAATTCAACAAGTTTTATGAGTATTAATTAACTAAATTCACAAAATATCCCGAAAATATATAGTATATGTAAGGATGCTACATCAATTAGGATAGTCAAAACAAAAAGTAGACTTTGGCATGCACAGATGAAATAATTTCTATATTATTGTATGGGTAGTAAAAGTTAGAAGAAAAGTGCCATGGAGCGATAGCAAATATAGAGACAAAAAAGGAGAAATTTGTTGGTCTCTTTTGAAAATAACTCTGGAGTGTAAAATCTCTTATGACGGTAAAATATGACCTTATGTATCAAATATGATCAACTAGTAATTAAAGGTAGTAAAATGTATGATTGTTGATGAACACCATTATGATTTCAATTGTGATACATGTAATATAAAATGAATGCAAGCAGTTGAGGATAACAATTTGTACACAACTAAACCAATACATTGAATAATTGAAAAAGACAAAATATCTTATATTTAATTTTTGATTTTTTTTCTCAAATCAACTAAATTATGTCTGTGAGATTAGAGTTTAACTAACACCATATCTACAACCTTACTTCTTCATGTATTCTTGAGCCTTATATAAATTGATTTGTAATTGGTGTAAAATAGTATTGCATTGCTGGAACAACTTTTGCATTGTTAGCAGATCAATTGCATCTGTCACATACTTGTCAATTCTAGATGGATCTTAACCATAAACTACCTCAAATGGTATCATACTCGTACTAAGGTAATATGGGATATTATACCAAAATTCAACCTAAGGTAATAGTTTCAGCTACAACTTTGGATTGTCATAAGCATAACAACGTAAATACATTTCCAAGCAACAATTGACAACTTCAAATTGAGGGGATGGTATACACTACTTATAACTAATGAGTACCACTCAACTTGAATAGTTATTTCAAAGATTAACTCATAAAAACTTCATCTTTATCTGATATAATAGATTTGGAAGATCCATGTAGTTTTACCACTTTTTTAAGGAATAACTCAACCATTTGTGAACAATTGTAATTTGTTTTTAGGGCAGCAAAATGGACATATTTAGAAATTCTATCTACCACCACCATGATCACTGTAACACCTCAAAACATTGGTTAGTCATGTGATAAAATCTATTGTGATAGCATCCCATATCTGTGCTAGAACTGGAGGGGTTATAACAACCCAAAAGATAGAGTTTTGAAAGCCTTAGCATAGTGACAAATAAGACTTTGTTTAACAAAATCAACTATGTCCTTATGCATATCTTACCATTCAAATTGTGTAATGGTCCTAAAGATAGTTCTTGTAATTCCTACATGGCCTCCAAGAAGAATTCCAATAATATTCATTATACCAATTCATGGTCCCTAGGAATGACTAGCCTTCCCTTCCAATAGCAATTCATCATGTGTGGAATAATTGACATTAGTAGGGTTCCTTCTGCCACATAATTCTTGTATGTTACTTAATTCATAATTTATTGCAATTGCAACCTACAATACTATTAGAATTTTGACTTTTGGTTGGGACCATGCCATGAAAAATGATCTAAATAAGAAATATGTTGTCATATTGTCCATTCTCGATTTATACTTGATAGTAAAGTCATAGCCTAACATTTTCAGCCACCAAAAGTGTTATTCAGGTGTTTGTAATGAATTTTGTGTAAGGATTCTTAAACTCCTTTAATTTGTTCTAATTAAGAACTTGTGACCCAAGAGATATTGTCCAAATTTTGCTATAGCTTTAGTTATGAAATACAATTCCTGCCTATAAGCTGATTGTTTTTTAAGTGTAGGAGTTAATTTCTTTGAAAAGAAAGAACCTAGACGATTCTTTGAACTGAACACTTGTCCTATACTAGTCCCCGGTGCATTTGTTTTCACTACAAAAGGCTTAGAAAAATCTGGAATGGTTGGCACAGGCTCCTTAGTTAAAACAGATTTAAGTTTTTCAAATGTTGCAATAGCATCAAAATCCCAACTAAAGTTTTCTTTCTTGTGCAATTTTGTCAAAGGTTTAGCAACAGGTGCATACCTTTATAAACTTCCTATAACAATCCGTACGGCCCAGGAACTCCCTTAACTACTTGAGGTTAATATGAAGAGGTCAAGCTAACACAACTTGGACCTTGTAAGCATCTACAACTATTCCTTGGCCAAAAACTATGTGTCTTAAGTAATACATTTACATAAGACCAAATGAACACTTAGATAACTTAACAAATAATTTATGTTTCTTAAGTACTTGTAACACAATCTCTAGTTGTCGTAGATGGGAAGATCAAATTGGGTTGTATACCAATATGTCATAAAAACATAGAACAAATTTTTGAACATATCTTGAAAGATATCGTTTATAAGACATTGGAATGTATCTTGAGCATTCGTCAACCTAAATAGCATAATAAGGCTTCTTAATCTCTTTTTAATTTGTTCGAATTAAGAACTTGTAACCTAAGAGATAATGTCTAAATTTTGCTATTACTTCAATTATGGTATACAACTGTCGCGTATAAGCTAACTGTTTTTGAAGGCTGGAAGTTAATGTTTTTGAAAAGAAAGCAACTAGACAATTCTTTTAACTAAACATTGTTTCTATACTAGTCCATGGCACATTTGTTTCTCTTCTTGATTTTGAAGATCAAGCTTAAAAAAAAATTGAGCTTTGAATAACTCATCAATTAGTTTATCTAACGTGGGAATAAGAAAACTATCTTTAATAGTTATGACACTTAAAGTCTGAGAATCTGTATAAAATCTGAGTGTAATCTTTCTTCTTGGCCAAAACAATTGGGAAAGAGAACAAGCTCGTAATAGACATTATAATTCTCTCCTGTAACATTTTTTACCATCTTCTCAATTTGTTGTTTTTGACTATGCAGATATCTATCTCACATTCACAACATATGTTCCTGTAATTAAGGGAATAGAGTTGTAATGCGATCTGGTAGGAAGTAGACCAGTTGGAAGTGCAAAGACATCCTAGTAATTATGCATAAGTAGCACTTGTTGTGGTTCCATATCCTCATAACGGGTTGCTGAAATTGTAATGTGAATAGTTCAAATATGGCATGAGTCCTTTGCAAATGATTGTATTGAGTTAGAGCCAGAAGTTTTGGCTTATCACCATGAAAGGTAATTAATTTGCTAACCACCAAGAACTTCATAGTTAAGACTGAAATATGGGAGTGAAGTTGCTCCAATGACCAAATCTGTACCTAAGATTGATGATAGTTTTAAGGAGAGCCCTTGGATATGTGCTTCAACTTCACTCACCATCCTCCCACTGTCAAGGAGTTTCCATTGCCTAAGACCTAAAATTTAGTAGTTGGTTCAATAGTTAATTTCAAGCAATGTGCAAGCTTCAAAATTAAAAGAAATTGTCTGAACTTCCAAAAAAAATAACTTGACATTCAGTCCATTAATAGTACCTTGAAAGTGCACAATGGCAGCGTTTAGGGAAAGATGGTGTTCCTGTTCCATTACTATCATTTGATTGACATTGTCTTCATTAGGTGGTTCAAGTGCCTGAGTCAAATCATTTTCTTCCTCTAGTTGTAACAATAAGTATTATTTGTTGGGGCATTTGTAGCTAGGTAAAAATTTTCTGCCACAATCCCTTCTCCCTTCTCAATTGCATTTCTACTGTAGAATTTTTTTTTTCTTTTATATTGAAGAACTTATTTGCTTAGTGGTTAGGCTCGTTTGTAGTGTTTAGGCCTGATAACATGGATGGTAGACTCGTGTATTTGATACATGTGTGGTAGGTGTCTCTTTAGGCAAGTATTTCTCTTTGAAAAGTTTAGTCAATGAAACAACACTTAACAAGGAGATTGAAAGAGATTGAATTTTGAGCAATAAGATCTCTAACAAATGTAAATCTTGAAGCATCTACAACTTTGAGTGCGATTAACTAAAGCTTTAAATTCTTAGTAATGATCTTGAACCAACCCGTTTACAACCATTTAAAAAGTGTCGAATAAGAATATTCAAAAAGAGAGGGTCCAAATTTCAGGAACCGAATGAACCCAATCCGAGATTAACCTGAATTGTTCTTCATAATCGGTTGGAACCACGGAAACCACATCAACTTCCATATGGAGTGAGACGTTGCATCTCCGATGTATTGTAAAACTTGAAGAATTGTTATCTCTTAAAGATAAGATCCATTCTAACACATTCAATTCAACAAACTACATGGAAGAATGTAACACTAACTTCCAGGCTCTCAAATCGGGTAGAATACTCTGTGTGCCAAGATTCCATCAGCTCCAAAAATTCACTTGACATTTGTAGATAGTTGTTTGACATCTATGGACATGTCCTTTAATCTAGTGTTTCAGACATGGATTACTCTCAGCGAAAACACTAAATGTGATGATGCTAGATCAATTAGGATAACCCAAACAAAAGCAAATTGTCACAAAAGAAAAAAAGTTATGCAGCAATAACAAATATAAATATAGAGGCAAGAAGGGAGAAAATAGAATAGAATACTACATACCCAATAATCCCTCCGTCATATATATAACTACTTTCTCAACTCACATAATCTTTTATACGTGAATTTATCATCCTCATCCTTCCACTTTTTCAATTGTCCAAAACCATATAAATGGTTGACACCCTATCCTCTATTCCCAACAGAATTATTTCCTTATCCTTCCATTTCCTAAATTTCTCTTGCGCTAATTTCACTTGTGATAGTATAAAATGCGAATTTATATTTACATAGTGATTAGAGGTTCTGAAGCACTCAAATTGCTCAAAGGTGGGTTATTGTGAGTAGTTTGAAACCTAGATGTAAGGGTTACGATACTGTAGTAGTTAACCAACGAATATACATCTATACTATATTTTTGACCTTCGCTTTAACAACTGTTCCATTGATCATTTTGTTTTAGAAAATGATGGAATCTATTGCCACATTATACTCAGACCAAGGAACAGGTATCAATTGGAAACTAAGCTACTATATATATATATATGACCTTGTATGGTGTGATCAAATGGTACAACAATCCATATACAATGTCATTTATCAGTCTTCGGAATGTCACCCACACTGTTGGAGCTATCTTGAAGTCCTTGAGACGAAGAATAATGGCTTGAAGCACTCCCAGCACTGCGACCTATGATGGTTCTATCTTTTATCACTAAATGCTTGCCCTTCCTTCCTCCAGAAGTGCAATCCTACAGAAATTCAAATATAATGTTAGTTTGAGTATTGAGGCAACTTTAATTTTTCAAGACTTGGTTCAAATGTTTCTTAATACTTGCAAATAGGACCGTGTTTACTTTTAATCAATAGTCCCCAAAGATATCATCTCCTTTTAGTCTCTCATATGAGATGAAGATGTGTCATGTCTCCTATTTCCAGACAGACACATGAGACCAAAAGGAGAATACTTTTGTGAAGGATAACAGATAACAGCTACACCTAACAGATTTTAAGAAAATAAAAGACCATATAGAGATACCTTTTGTTAGGACTAAATGTGATACTAATAATATAGGTTAAATATAAATTTTAGCTCCTATGTGTTGCATTCTCAATTTGGTCCCCATACATAAAATCTTTTAATCAATTCTTATATTGCATATGTTGTCTACTCAGTCTCTGCCAACGTATGTTGATTGTCAACTCTCACATTTTTCACTTTATCCTTTTACTCGTGCAAAACACTTTTGCTTTGATCTCAACATGTGCAACACTTTTGATATCACTTCAACAGACACATTTTTAATCTGATCTCACTACGTGCAACACATTCCTACTTGGGTCCGGTCCCTTACATGTACGGACTGAACTAAGAAAATACTACACGTAGAAGGATCAAATTAAGCATGCCTAAGAGGATTAACAATGTCAGGAACCAAATCACCTAACTTTTACACCTACAAGGACCAAATTTTAACGTGTGGGAACCAAATTAAGAATTCCCGACATGTGAGGACTAAATTATACGTTTAACAAGAAACAAGAAACATGAACCCAGAATTTTTGTAACCTACCTGTTGTGTTGATGATGATCCAGGCATCTTGAGTTCAAGTTCTGTGGCCACATCGTGAGATTCACTACATCTTTCGTCACCACTACTAGGCCTTCTATCACCCGGTGACTCGCTAAAAGATTCCCTTTGGTTTGACACGTGGGACGTGGATGCATACAGAATAGATTGTGGCTCAACTGGGGCATTAGGTGGAGTAGAGTATGGGACATACATTGAACAAGGACTAGGAATGTGATGACGGTTTTGATTTCCAAAGAAAGGAAACGGTTGAAGCGATGGGTGAATCGAAATTGGTGCAGGAGGGATAGGTATAGGAAGTGCATAAGAGTAAGGTGGATTAATGACAACAGAATGGTCAATTGCACTCCAAGATGGGAACATGATTCTCACTCTCTGCTGATACTGGGCATTGAGATTTTCTATATCAGATTTAAGAGATGTCTTCTCTTCTCTGAGTTCATTTTTTTCCTGCATTAGCTGCAAATTATAAAATCGTCAGAAAAAATAAGCAGAAGATAGCTGCTGTAAACTTGTGATGAAAATTTAAACAAGTAAGAACCTTACTTCGTGTGACTCTTCAGAAAGTGCTTTATGTTCAGTTTTAAGCCTATTAACTTCAGCAGTTAAGTCCTTTAGCATTTGGACGGTTTCAGTAAGGATAGTTGCCTTGTCATTCTTGGGTCTATCCGGATCTGTATTGAGTTCAACAAGCATAAATATCTCAGTCATGTTATGTTATAAACGGTACATCAAATTGGTAATATATGTTGAAATAGACAAAAAAACTTGCACTAGATATGAATATATATATATATATATATATATATATATATATATATATATATATAAACACTTACTAAAGATGTCTATAAAAAACTAGATAAAAGTTATGGAAAAAAGCACCCCTGATTCTTAGAGGCCCCAAAGTCAAATTAACATACTAAGATTCCCCTACAACAACCAGAAGAATTAACACCCCACGTACAGCAGCTAAAAATTATAAAAAGACCACTTGCACTAGCAATTTATAGCACGAGATCAAGATTCAAAGAAGGTTCTTGTTTAAGCAATCAGCACAGGATCAACCATATCAGTAGGTTCTTCCAGCAAAGATTATGACTAAAGGAGAATTGTGTATATTATCCTCCAAACACCAGTCTGATTGACATGCTTTTATTCATTATTCACCAACTTGTGTCATTTAGTATTAGATCTCAGGCAATAAATGAGATTTTGATGGTTTTAAAGGAAATAAATATAAATTGAGATGTTCCCAGTAATAGAAGTTTTATCCATTTTCTCCTCCTGTCACTAACCAGAGGATCGGCTGTGTATCAAGTTTGTACTAGATTCCTTCACACTTTATTTTCTATCCTCAAATGTCAAAATTTAAAACTATATATATATATATATATATTTTTTTTTCTGTACTACATCAGCTTTGTTGCAGTCTTTTAGCCAGTTTAGCTCTCAGTTTACTTTTCCGTGACTTTATGGTCTGTTAGGATTAGGTGAATTTGAGGCTAATAATTTTTTTTTTTTCACACCCTCAAATAATTAAAATTACCACGGATATGACTTTTGCAACAGTTATAACAGAATTAACATTCTTACAATATATGATTGTAAACAATGCAAAAAAAAATATCTATTTTTATTCAACAATAATCTAGCAGGGTGATTGAAGGCATATCCGATCTATGCTTCTTATAGGTTGCTTCTTCGACTGCTGTGTACATCCCCAGCCAATAACAGCAGTGTATACCATACTCACTAAGAGGGGATAACAGTGGCTCCAAGTTATAATAGACTATGCACTCAAAGTATAAAATCGTTTCACATGTCAAGCAATCACAAACCACTATGCAAGGTAAGTTTATTGACTTTAATAATAGATACCTTAATGCTATGCTTGGAAGAGATGAAAGTGAGAGGAAAGACGATATGAAGAAAGAAAGAAAGAAAACACGGATAACAATTTTTTCTTGGTTTGGTAGGAGAAAAAGTGAGGAAAATGATAAGAGAAATGACTTCAGACAAAAATTCAAACCTTTTATAAAAGTTGAATGAATTAAATTAAATCCAAAGAAATATAAAGAGAGAGAGAATAAATTACTAATATTCAAGGTCGTTGTATAGTTTTTTAAATTTAGTTTTCAAATGTAATTTTCAAATCAAATCGTGTCGGCAAAAAATTGACCTGAAATGGTTCTCAACTCAATTTTGAAACACTTTTACCTTTTTTTCAAAATTAAGGAAAAACAACTTTATGAATTTGTCTTTTAGTTTCAAAATGCACACTCTTGATACCTTTGGCAATGACACTTCTCAATGTTGTCCACATTACCACCACCTTCACCAAAACCAACACTGCCACAACCACCACTACCTCTACTACCATCATCATCATCATCATCTCCACCAACAACATGGTCATTGCTACAACAACCAAGATCGTTGACACTGTTACCACCTTCACCTGCACCGTCACATTTTTGTCACCGGTACTGTCACTGTCATTGCTATTATATCCATTGTTATTGCCACTAACACCAACAGCCACTAACACCAACAACCACTGACACTTCCATTACCTCAGTCACTACCACTACCATCATTCTCACTAAACCGTTATCCTCGTTACCCCTACCACGACTAACAATATCCTCTTGTCCACACCATCACTATCAACATTCCTTTAAACTAATTTTAATAGAATAGAGATTTTCAAACTAATTTATTTTAAATTAAAGGTTAAAACAATAATTTTCAAAACCAGAAGTCACCTCAAACTAAGACTAATTTAAAAAAAATTTAAACTTAGAACTAAGAATCTCTTGAAACGGATCCTAAACCAGTCGATGAAAGGTTCTCCGGAAGCAAAATTGTAAAAAACAAAAAGAAAAATTGTTGAACGAAGCAACGCACCTAACGTGTTTCCCAGCTCTTGGAAGTGTTCGTTTAGTCGATCCCTTCTGAGTTTCTCGCGGTCAGCTTTGAGAACCTTTCGCGAGGCACTGGGATCCTCCTTTTCCCCTTCAGCCTTTCCTTCTCTCTCCCTACACATAAATTCCTTGCCATATAAGTGGTAACAGAAAATCTGATTGAAAAGACGTTTGTAGTGAGTAAGTAGTAGCATGGAAACCTGAGAAGCTGGGAGGTGCGGAAACGGTTAGAGGAGGGAGTGGCGCGGCGGAGGGAATCTGAAGCGGGTTTGGGTTTGGGTTTGGGTTTGGAGGAGTGATCCATTTTGGAGGGCCACAATCTGAATCTGATCCAAAAAGCGGTTTTGAGAGAGAGAGAGAAACGCATGAAGCGTGTGCACTCCACGAGCCAGCGCGGAACCCATATATGTCTAATTCCGCTGTTTGTTTTCAATCATGTCGTTTTCGGGACACCTGCTCCCGGATTAGGACCTAGTGCCTCACACGTGAGTTGACCTTAGACGCATGTAATTATTGACGAGATTATAGTTAAATCTCAAAATCCTAAGATTCTAATATAAATATTGATTTTTCCTTTTATATAAATCATGATGTTTTGATGTGTAACTCCATTTATATACAGTGTTTTGATTATAGTTTTTATTTTAACTAAAATTTATTTATCTAATAAGATGAAAGGTATAGTAGAAGATACTATTAATTAAAAAAGTGTCTTAACTAGATTTAAAATTTGTTATAATTAAAACTTAATTCATATTGAAAGAATAATCAGAGAGTATTAAGGTGTTGGAAAGTGAAATTTAATTGTAAATATATGTAAGATAAACTTTTAATTACATTAATTTTTAATTAAGATTGAATTTTATTTAAACTAAATTTATTTATTCAAAAAATAACAATTAGTGCTTTAAATAATATAAGAAAATTCATAATTTACACATTTTTATGATTTTATTTAAAGATTTTACAATTTTTTATGTCACACTCATGTGTGAGATTTGAATAATAAATAGTATAAAAAACTAAATTTATTATTCTATAATTTTATAATTAAAATTTTGATTTTAATTATCCTTTACTTATTTTATATTTGCAAGAGATCAATAGTATTTAAAATTAAATTTAACTTTTTTTCTTTTAGAAAAACTCAATAATTTTAATATTTGTAGAAAATAAGTAATTTATTTTTCATTATATTATTACATATTTCATTAAAATATTATGGCTAAAATATGTTCTGTACTTTATTTTTAGAAATTTAAATGCTATACTTTTTTTTTTCATTTTAAATTATAGTTCACTTTTAAGGTTTAAAATTTATTACATTTAAATAAGATAAGACGCAAGAGTTAATTATGAATATGACAAGATAAGAAAAAACCAAATTTATTATTTTTTGCATTATAAAATAAAATATTCATTAGATATCACGTGATAATGATAATAGAAATTATATCAATAACATAGTAATTATAACGATGATGAAAATAGAAGTAGTGATGATGATATGAATAATAAATAAAATAATAATAATAATAATAATAATAATAATAATAATAATAAAAGGTGATAATGATGATAACAGTTTTAAAAGTAATTGTGGAAGTTTTGGTGATTGTCAACAACCACAATGAGACTAATGGTTGTGACAATGTAATGGTGTATACTAGGATCATACTGATTATGATGATAACGAGGTCATGTATATGGGATGATAAAGATACCAACAGTGTGGTGAGACTGGTGTTGTATTATCCACAAATAAAACAAATAAAATCTACATAAATTAATTTTAACTTATAAGAAATTCACTTTTTAAAGCTTTTATGAAAATAGTTTCTTCAAGTAAGACAAGAAAGAATATACATGAAATAAATGAATATCTTTGAGCTACACATTCAATTCCTTAGATATTGTACTATTATCCACAGTAGGAAGAAAACCAGTAACAGGGGAACCAGTTTCAGTATTCTCCAGGGCTGCATTGCAAAAGTTCTCTGTCTGACTTTGTCCTTCTTTATCTGCATGAGAATGTCATGCACACACCATGGGAAGCTGAGGAAATGATCCCTGTTTAGCCCTTGATTGTAGGACCCCCAGTACCTAGGATGATATGTAACATGGTACCAAGCTGATGCTATTGCATAGCCATCATCATCATCATCATCAACTTCAGAATTTGACTTCTTTTTCATCATCACATTGAACCAGCTTCTAGCTTCCTTTCTTAGAGACATAACTGCATGGTTAATTCCCTCCAAGTCCTTTCTTTCACGGAAGGCTTTTGACATCTTCAAGATATTGCCACTGATTATTTCTGCTTCTGTTTCTATGCCATAGTAATCCATGAGGTTCCCCAGCTTGAAGTCATACATGTTCTTGTACTCACTAGCACTAGCTGTGTACTTCTCAAAGCCTTCACTCTCCATGTCACGGTCGTATGATTGCCTTGCCACTCTTCTAGTGAAGGCTTTGGTGAGACTGATGTTGTGTTGTGCAACATTCTTCACCTCACGATAAAGCTTTCCTATTATGCTGCTTGATTGGTAGCTTGGTTTGTCTGGCTTTTCCATGAAATCTGGATACTCTTCCACGTGTAGATGTTGTGGAATTTCTGCTGGCACACCAGATTTGGCAAAATCTACAGCAACTGAGTGTAGCTTTGCAAGCTCAACACATGCAGGGCTCATAGCCTTCTGAGGATCCTTATCAGCAAACACAGTGTGCGCACTTGCAACGATTCCCAACCTGTCTTTAACTATGTAGTGAGCAAAATACTCCTGAACTTCCTGTAGCCAGATAGTGATATGTCATTTCCAACAAATTAAACCATAAGAAAAAGCTCTCAGATTGTGCTTAATTTCTATACAAGCAGAAATCAAGAGTCAAATCTTGACATATATTGTGGAGTTTTTTACTTTTCAGGTCCAAGTTTACTATCTATTTTAATTTAGCATCTTCATGAATTTATCTATAGTGAAATATATAAATGGAAGCCAAAGAACTATGTCCTTGCCAACAATGTGCTGGAAAAATCAAGAGAGAAAACACCACACCAGGGAGATCAAGCAAGAATGAGACAAGAGTTTGACTCACACAAGGGAATGATACCATCTTTAACCCAAAACCTTAAGGCATTGGGTTTGTGGGTCTTTTTTCTTATATGTTGCTCATTTCTACATAATATGAGACTTAAACTCACACCTTGATTTCTAACACAATGACCAGTAAGTAGTGATTGTAGGATGATTTAGATTAAGCATAAAACAAGATATATAACACCAATTTCTGATAAGGAAGCAATGCCTATATTTTTTTGATAACATTGCTTTGTGCTGAGCATCATTCATTAATCCAAAGTCAGTCACCTTTGCAAATATGTAAAATTTTATATCAATGTTTCTCTATTTCTATGTATATTTCCTCTATTCCTTATTTATAGTTTATTAGAATGATCCCCAACTGCCAAAATACAGCATGGATCAACCTAACTAGTGGATGAGTTATCTGACAGACAGGTAAAAATTTATCTTTGCTGTGTTCTTGATCCCCTCCCTTCTATCAATTATACTTCTGTTAAATCAATACCTGTAATGTAACGTCATGATCCACATTCACAACTGGAGATGGTGCATGATCCATGGGATTTTCCTGACGAGGAGGAATAAGATCAGGGTCCCAACTGACAAAGTAGATATCTCCATCCAAGTCACTTCCAGAACATTCATTGGGATGTGGTCTAAATGAAAAAAAATAAATGAAATCAGAAAACAGCATTCACATTGAAAATGTAATCTCTTCCGTCAATTTGACAAGGTAGTGGCTGAAAGGAACACTTGGTAGCTAATGAATAGGCCAACAATTCTAGGAATCCGTGAGCAAGAATGAAAAGAAATCCAAAAGAATGTTATTGATTTCTTCCATTAAATAAATTCCTTTTCATGTAATCACAAACATGCATTGAAAACTATTCCACCACCCTTAAGAAATTGAGCTTGTGATAATTTAATTTTATGCATATGATTTGCTTTATATGCTAAAACTATACTATGTTTTCTTAACTGAAATTTAGGTACATTATGCTATGTTACATTGAAAATAAATGATTGAATTCACATGTTATTAATCTGAAAAGAGTATGCACTTGAATCAATATCTTCATGTGTATGCTGTTCTGGAAATAGGAAATAGTGAAATGGAAGTCATACCTTCTCCCCTTCTGTGGAAAAACAACACAGTCCACCATATGATGCAGAGAAGGTACATCCACTGCTCTTAAAACTCGCACATCTCCCGGGTGCAGACAGGGATTTTTGGCTACAACTACCTTTCCCTTAACAATATGTTTGCTTTTGTTTGATGCATATCTGTTAGAAGAAAGAGAGGACATAGCAAGAAATTGCCTATTTCTTTGGTGAGCTATCTGCACAAATACCTCTCCATATTTTAGAGTCCTAGTTTCATCCAAGCATCCTAACAATGCTCTTCCTTTCTTAACAAGTATCCTAGTTTTGAGCCGCAATTCCTGTAATTTTGATGCATATAATGTTTGCAACATCATGCAAAGAAATGGTTCCTTATTTGGATGAAAGCCACAAATGAGCATTTCCTTCAAAACGTTTGCAATCTCTCCTGTGGAAATATAATCTAATACCATCAACGGCTGTCTTGATAACATTTTAAGTTGATTAAGGACCTCTCTTTGTTTCTTTCTGAAGACTCGATCATGGACCCCGAGGGTGGACAAGAGGGTGATTATTTGACGATTAAGGTAACAAGGTTTGTATTTGCTCCATGCCAAAACATCCAATTTTGTGTTTTCTGACTTGAACTTGCACATGCTCTTTCTTAAGGACAGTTTAGTTGATGAGGTAGGATCAACAGCAACAACACCTTTGTACCCTCCATATCTGATTTGAAATGCAGATGGAGTATTATCCCTACAACCACATTTCTTAGCCACTTCTTGAGCCAATTCACAAGATATCTTCCCAATTCCATCAGAGAAACAGTATTTGGTTTCACCTCTTCTAAATTCTACATCAGGAATAATTTTAATTTCATGTCTTTCAACTGTCACTGTTTCCCTGGAAGAGCTGAATGATTGACCCAGCCTTGCTGCATATTTGGCCACATTTCTTATTTCATGAAACTCTCCCATCCAGTTTCTTATATCAGATGCTGTAAGTCCAGTTCTTGATGCAAACATCCACACAGAGTTTTCCCGCAACTGACTTGATGAGAAGGCAAGAAACTCAAATTTCTTATCACCAATTTCTATGCCATTTTTAAGTGTTGCCAGTACCCTCTCATGAAGCTTTGTTTCTCTGTCCATGTCCACAGAAGATGAACGTGGCACCAAATCTGATGAGTGAAGTTTATCCATGTCTTCATCAACGAAAGAAACACGAAGAAAGTTATCAGTGTCTTCAGGATAGTTGCGCAAGACACGATTAGAAAGGTTCACTTCAGGACCACAGAAGTATATTCTGGATGGAGTTACTTGTACTCTATGCACATGGACCAACCCATCATCCAATGAAATAGCACTAGATACTGGAAGTAGATCATTTTCTGAGTATTTTTTATATTGTTTCTCCAACCATTGTGCAGGTTCATAGCAGCATACTTTTAATTGATCTAATTTATGCAGGGCACTTTCTATATATTCAAGCTTTACTTTTCCAGGGTCAACCAGTTGAAAAAAGTTCATGTCAATTGCCAGAAGAGGAAGACATCCATGCTGAACTAGTGAGTTGATTTTGAACAAAATTTTGTACGGTAAGTTGAAGCCTTCTGGAGGGATCACTATGGGGACAAAATTGAAGTTAGAAGAAGAGAAACCAAGGTGTCTCTCTAGAGTGAAGATACTGTCATCAACTTCAGTATAATTACGATAGTGCAGATTGAACTTTGGAACTTCAACACTTTTTGGAAGCTCAAAACATAAAGTGGATGATTGTCCGATGCTGCATGATGGGGTGAAATCTACTCCTCGAAACCAATGGTTGTCACAAGCATCCTTAAAACATCTGTCTTTGGAAACTTCTTTCTTATAGATCAGAGGAGCGTTGCGTAACTAACATTTGGAAGAGAAAGTGGGAGAATAAGATTTCTTCTTTGTAGTTATCAAGTCGACCAAAATATTCAGTTTTATTATATGCTGCGTTAGTCAAGATTCAGCTACCAGAAAAAGGTTCATGTTAAGGCAAAATAGTTAAATCCTTAAGTTTTGACATGATGCTGTGGAAAAGAACTACACCATAAAGAAAAATAAGGGAAGGAACAGTACCTATGTAGAAAACTAACCTGAAAAAGGAGGAGCTTCTTGGTTGAATCAGCTGAGTGATGCAGCTCAATACGTGACACACTCTCAGAAGAAATCTTCAGCTTATAATCCACTGACAAATAATGGAAAAATATATACATCTTTCTCAGTCTGAACCCGAATTTGAGTGAAGCAGTTGGATGTTCCCAGAGTACACTAAGATTGTTCTTGGATGTTTGACATCCAAAGTGCACTGCTATGTCATCCAGGCTGCGAGAAAAGTTCCTTTGCTTTGGCAAAATGTCATGTTTTATTTGTGTAGCATTTAAAACATGGTCACCGTATGATAGGTGTTGAGTAACCAAGAGCAAGATTGTTTCAACACTTTTTTTGTCTGTAAATTTAACATTAACATGTGTGGTAGGATCTCCTTCTCTGAGCTGCTCAACCTCTACAGCATGAACAGTTTGAGGGCCTGTATTTTGTTCCAAAAACTTCCTCACCTCTTCAGCTGACACTGTAGCTGGAAATCCATGCATTTGAATTGTCTTGCACATAGTGTTTTTATTACTTTACCTGAAATTTTCATGTGAATGAAAAATATTGCTCAATCACTACCAAATAAGTGCTCAATCACTAAGTTTGTTAAAGTCATTAAGAAAAACATGATGGCAATCTATTTGTTTAGCTTGTGTTGCATTATTTTTTGATGTATGCATTTATACTTTTCTTCCCATGAGGCTTTGGTCAACTAGAGTCAGTTTTTTTCATGGAGCTCACAATTTATTCGACATTTCAATAGTACTTTTATTTGAATATTTTCACTCTTAGAGATTAATCTGAGCTTCAAAAGAGTAAAGTTATAGAAAATGGGTATAAATAAATAAAGATACCATTTTCAGTGTATCCCTAAACATTATGGCATAATATTCCTACAGAATTAGGTTGATCATAGAGAATGCTAGATAGACTGTTAAAATTTGCAATTCATGAAACCTTTTAACTTGCAAGAAGATCATTATACAAGGCATTTTCTTGCAAATGGACTATATATCCTCCATGTATAAATAAAATATATTGTCATCATTTCTATGAACTTTTCAGAAACTATTTTTCTAGTAATTTTGGATGTTATTAATATCTTGTCTATTTCGATGTATGATTTTCATCTTCAATTTCAATAATATTTTAAAATTACCAATAAGTAAAGCTGCACCCATCCTCATAATAATATGAGATTATAGACGAAGCTGATCTAATCTAATATCATTAACTTACTTTAGGATGATTAATCACATGACATTCAGTCATCCATAATTCTTATTTACTAATACTCACTTAAAAAAAATATATAAATACATTCTAATCTCACATAGAATATCCATTTAATCTCATATCTATCTACTAAATACTTATTCTCAAAAGTTTTTACTGGTGAATTAAGTATCATCTGGATCTTCTCTTCGATGTATTATTAACAAAGTTCTGCAATCTCTGTAAGAATATAGCTAGGTTAAAGTTCCGTTTTCTCAAATTCAATCTTATTCCACCTAAAAAGTTATAATTTAACTGAGTAAAATATTTTTTTTTCTGTGTAGGGTTCTAGCTCATAAGTATTTAGTGAATAGTCATGAGATTCATTGAATACTCTATCTGATATTAGTATATATTAATTTATAGTTTTTTAAACTGAGATTATTTCTAATAAATAAAAATTATGATGATTAATAATAAAATATTTATTATATATAATTTAAGGTATAAAAGCGTTGCATTGCAATATAATTTTTTTTTATCATAAATATAAACTATAATTTATAATTTTAAAAGTATTTATACATAATAATAATAATTTATATATTAAACATTATTTATATATTAATTATAAAAAAATAAACATTTATTGAGTGCATTGCTCAAGAGGAAGTGCTACTTGTTATAACATGATAGTTTCAATAAGAAAATGTGGTCTACCGATAATTCTTTGCTTGGTAGGGAGAGACGAAATTGAGTGTATAATGGATTTGAAGAATAATCAATTATAAAAAAAGGAGACAAAAATATATCATTGCATAAACTTCAAGAACATTATTATATTTCTAATCTTCAAGATAAAACAAACCATGGTCAAAATTTGAAATCCATTCTCGGTCGTGTTTTAGTTTCAATCCCATTATCATTTTCAGAATGACCTATTATTGGATTGGAAATTAAGAAAACTATAAAATAGAGACAAATTATATCTATAATTAGGTCATTCCAATCTCATTCCAATTCAACATCATGCACGATCAATTTTAACCCTCAGAAGGTGTGTGCAAGATGTATTTTAAATATTCACCCAATAACTAAAACTTCTAATGATTCTTTGCAAAATGCATTGTGGTGAAGGAATTTGGACTCACAATATTGCTACTTGAAATTGAATCTTAATATATGTAGATAAAGGGAAATGATTCATCATCAAATAGTTATACATAATTTTCATACTTCAAATTCTAAACACTTGTATTTTTTACTACTGAAGTCATCAAAATAAAACCATGCAAAGCACTTACTTGTAGAATGTCTTGCAGAAAAGAAGGTCAAACTACAAAAGTGCAGCAGCAGCAGCTTTCAACTAAAATCATGCATTTTCATAGCTCAAAGTAATTAATACCACAAAAAATTGAAGCATCAAAAGATAATGGACCAACATGCAAGCTGAAAGAAAACTCAAAGTGTACCTCTCTAGTTTGAGCAACCCAGAACATGCATAAAAGAACAAAGAAGAAATAGTGCCTGAATTACACTAGACAATGGACCCTTTTCCAACTTTATATGATTGTTAGAGTGTACAAGTCTTATATATCAGAATCTCTTCCATTTCATTGGACAAAAAGCTGTCTTATTGTTTAAAAATTAATATTAACATTAGTTTATAAACATTTTCCCCTTAATTATAAGATATCTTTTAATCAATAAAACTATATATGAAGGTGTACTTAATACTTTAGATATAATGAGCTTAACAATTACTCACGAAATATATCATATATTTTGTATTATGGAAAGTTTTTATATTTAATATTAGATTTATGAGAAGAATAACAATTTTACTATATTTTCCATTAAATCAATGACAGATTTATTCTATTTTGATAATATCCTCTCTTTATCAGTATTCATATTTTCCATCTACTTCTTTATTTCGTTACAATTTTATTTTTATTTTTAATTATCTTATAAGTTTTCTTATATTTTCCTTTTTATATATGTGCATTTTTCAATTCTTTTATAATTTTCTTGTTCTTTTTAAATTGTATTTCTTACTTTTTTGTACGGAGGTATATGTGCTTTGCCTTTTCCTTGATAAGAGGGCAAGTATAGAAACGAGGATGCTCATTCTTTTCTTTACTTTCGTACTTCGACGTGGTTGAGTCCCAACGCATGATAATACAACAAAGAGAGGCATACAAAGTCAGAAAGCAGCTGAAAGATAATGAATATCCAAAACTTGTGCTCAGCTGGTGTTTTTTTTAAGTGGGTATAATTCATCAAAGTTTTCAGTATAAAAACAAAGTTGGTTTAAGTACTGTCACGCAACTCAACTAGTCCCTTGACATTAAAGGAAAATTTGGTAATTATATGTTATACGAGGATTTACAATTTTATTTCTGTAAAAGTTAGGAGGGTTTTAAATTTAAATTTTATCCTTGTACAAGTTTTACCAGAGAATTCACAATTTTGTTTTTATAAATGTTTTATAAGAGGGTTTTCGATTTTGTTAATAAAATATTTTTCTTGAGTATTCATGTAACTAATACTTAGGTGTTAAGTCACATCAAATTTTATTATATATTTTTATTGATTTTTTTATTAGAAAAACTGTTTTTGGAGATCATTATCTCTCTAGTAAGAGAATTAATTTTAAGTCTTTTGATAGTATCATAGGTTAGAAGATCTGATTGTGAATGAAACTAGTTCTGAATTTCAATTTTTATTACATGAATGTCTTAGGATGAAATTGATTGATTATGTATATTGTATGAACTTTGGTGTTGATAGTTTGATAGATAGTAGTTGTTTTGGAGTGTTGTGAATAGTGAATTGTTGAATAGATATGGTTGGGCATGATGAAATTGAAATAATGTATATTGTGACTGAATTATAGATACATATACAACCATTTTTATTGAAATGAAATATTTTATACTAGAAGTTTGAAGAAAATCAAGATATCGTGATTGCAAATGAAGTTATGTAAAGTCAATATGCTTAAAATGAAATATAAAAGATTGTAATTGAATGATAGATCTATTTCAATTCTATATGATGATCGATATTAAAATTCATAAGTTACAATAGAAAATGAATTGTAAATTTATTTATTTTTTTTCATTTTTATTTCATATGTTAAAATATTATTTCATTAGTTTATTCTTGTTATTTTATTGTGTTGTGAATTGCTATAAATATATGATATACACAAACTGGTCTATATACAAGTTTTAAAACAATTAAAGGAGTATAAGTTATTAGTTAGATTTTTTTTCTCTTTTATCATATATCTAGCTATACGATGTTGGTAGCGAACAAAACTGAATTCATCTGCACAATTTTATTATTTTTTTCAAGTATTTTTGTATTTAAATATACAGATTAAAAAATACTATTACAATGTGATATATTTTTTACTATCATAATTTAATACGAATTTTAAGTTCCAAATATATTATAAATGTTTTAAACTCACTTATGATTTATGATTAATTTAGATTCAATCCCCATGATAATTTTACGAGATAATAAAACAGTGACGTATTAAAAGTTTCTGTTTATAATTTGGTTAATTCACGCAACGATGTGGTGAACATATATTTGGATTTAATCACATACTTCTTTATATGTATTTCATAGTGCTAGCACACAATTACTCGAAGAAAGATATTACCTAAAATATCTCATTAAGTTTTGAAAATGTACAAATTTTACTTATTTTAGTATCAAATATTATTGTTTGGTTTCAAAAAAGTAATTAAAGTTTTTTCAAAAGTTACAAAATAGGTCCACAAATATTTCTCAATCTTTAGAAATGGTTTTTAATTTTTTTTCTTGTTTGGCAACTCAATTTTTTCTTATACTGTTTTTTATTATAATTTTTCCAAACAGAAAATAAGCATGAAAATTTATTTAGACAGATTATTATCAACAAAGCTGATTAGGTTTGAAATTAATAAAAATATAAGATATTATAAGAACATAACATGCACATAACTTCACTTATTATTAATCATTTATCATCATATTATTTCTTTTTGCGAGAAACTCAATGTCCTTAGATTGAATTATTCAAATAAGGTGGAGTTTCCTATCTCTAGAAATATAAGTCAACTTGTGGATGATAAATGAACTTGACACTGATCAGAGGAATGAGAAATGAACTTGACACGAGGAATGAGAACAAGATGGAATCCAAGTTCACCTGTTAATGATTCCATGTTAGAGAAAGTTAGTAAACATGAGAACAATGAGTGATAAAATAAATATAAATATTGAAACAGTAAATAAAGTGATTCTTTCATGTGTAGATGTTTCTATACAGAAGTGTAATCCAATTTTAAATAACATGAGTTATATTTTTCTCATACATTAACTACTTAAGATAGTGAGAAATGCATACGATAAGAATTAATAATTTAATGATGCTTGTTTAATATTTAAGATAAAAATTAAAATTGGGAAGGTAAAATTTTGTTCACATGGTTTATAGAGTATAATGGCTCCACGTCAAGTTTAACAAGTACGTTGAGAAATTGTTTATATGATTGTATAAGAATTTTTAATATTATTTTTTTTTATTTTCATTAATAGTTTTAAATTATTTTTTTTTCATCTCTCCTTTTCAATTAAATTATGAGATAGGAATAAAAAGTTTTAGAAAAAAAGTTATATGGTTCTATAATAATTGATCTTTTATCCGGAAATAATTCAAGAATGGAAACAATTGTATAAATGGTATTAAAATTACATTTTTTTTAAAATAAGTGGTAGTGATTTTATTTTAATAATCAAGTATTCTAATTAAACTTTTATGCTTGATGTTGGTTTTCACTACTTTTACATTGACACACATAATTTGATATTATCTTATATATAGTATCTTAAATTTAAAAAATATCTAAGAATAACAAATAATAGAAAATATTTAATTAAAAATTATTATATTTTTTTAAATAAAATTTATGCAACATTTTATCATTTTATCATGTGGACGTGTAATTCATATTATATTCCTTCCTTGCATGTGTATAGTTGTTCATTATATATTATCAACGATCAATTTAGTTCATCTATACATTCATTCAATCGATTCATTAATAAAACAAATTTGATCGAGTGTATCCATTTTTTATTTTATGGTCGGTTAATAATTTATCCCCTATTTTTCAAAATGCAATAGATCTTTTGGTCGATACTTAATAAACCAAAATTAATCCAACAAATTTTATAATTAAATGTTTTTTAAAATTTAACTTTAAAATGTTCAAAATGTTTCTAAATTCTGTTTAGAAAATGAAAAATAATTCAATTTTAAGATATATTACCGGTATATTATATAAAAGAAAACAATTAGGAACTTTTTTTTTCTAAATATAACAAACATATAACTACTTCAAAGTTAGTATTGAATTTGGAAGAAAATAAAGGTTAATTAAGACAATATAAAGAAAACAAGACCATAAAATTGTATGGATAATAGATAAATTATGAAATTATCTTTTGGATAAGATTAACTTTTATTTAACAATTTTATGTGAAAGAAAGTTGTGATATAGGGTTAGAGTCTGTAAGTTACTTCTTAAAAGCTTCTACGATAGAAAAATAAAAAGAAAAAAAAATAATTTTTTATCAGTTAAAATTAGCTTATATATAAATTAAAAATAAAAAATTTATAAAAATCATATAAGAGAAATTTTATAAATTTATTTATATATAAACAAAATTTAATTTTAGAAAAGGATTATTGAGAAGTTTTTCCAGATGCCCTAGAAGACATAAGTGCATGTGAGGCAAATCACCTTAATCAGTTCTCTGAACCATTTTGGAGTGGTGGCAATTGAACATCTTGGATAGCCACAAGCTTGGCTTTTCCACCATATTCTTCTGGAAGAACCTCTTCACCAACCTCTCTTATGAACTCTTTTTTCTCTTCCTCATTGCTCACAATTACAATCTGCATCCAACGTGAGGAATGGAAGCCAAACAAAATTCTAATAAAGTAGCATACAAAACTCAAAGACCATACTTTTAGGTACCAAAAACAGTGAGGTTGCATGTGGAACCTTTAGTTACCAATTAATAAAACTTTAGGAGAACCATACTATAAAAGCTAACTGTTGTAGTTGAAGAGCTCAAAGCTTTATAAATTCTACACCAAAATCCCAAACTTGTAAGATAAAATTTGGTCTTAAGATAGTAAGTACCTTTTCTTGGATAGCCTTCTCTAGGAAACGAGAAACTATTTTCCAAGCACTCCCAAAAAACCATGGCATGTGTAAAATATAGCACTTTGCCAAACGTTCAGGGTAGTAATTCTGCAGTTCAACCAACAACATAAAAAAAAATTATATCCTGTATTCAGACATGATATGAACAGGAACTTTGATCAAAATTTTACAATAAAGTGGAAGTCTAATTTTACACATTGGCATTTATGATATGCATGCAAATTTCAAGGAAAAAAATAAAATGAAAGTTACCTGTATAAATTGAAATCCTGTGATCAAGCCACGTGCATCAACATTTTTATATGAAATATTTTGCAGATCAATAATCCCAATCAGCTTCTCATTCCCTACTTCCGTTCCTTTGAAAGCACTGAAGTTCAAAAACATCAAATATTAATTTCTTAACTTTCTATAAGATTAAGAAAATAAAGAGAGAGCACACATGAGAATTACTATTTGATAATACAAGCTTTATTGTAGTTATTAGGAGGTAAATTATTTGATTTAGTAAAATCACAGTACCTTGCAATTGTCTTGTCCAATAAATATGTAACAAATTCTGAATCAAAGAACAAAATAGGACAGTCAGCCAAACATGAAAAGTTTAAAGAAGGTAGTGAAACAATTTTATCAATCCCCAATAACCAAATTCAAATTCAATTAAGAGTTACTAAATTGATAATCATCAGATATAGCCATATGAAGAAATAATATGGAAGCATGAAAAGGGAAATATAACACATTTCTAAAAAAATTGAAAAAAGATAAACATTTCCATAAATTAAAATGAACTTATTTATAAAAAAATTATAAAAACATTATAAAAAAATAATTGTTTTTCTTAAAAGTTCCCTAATCATATGCAAACTCCTAGCTCTAAGTTTATATTTAATAACTTTTCTACACTCATGATCAATTGTTCCACCGGATTTAACATTAAACCTGCATACTGTTTGGTTGAAAAGAATATATATATATATATATTATTTAGGAAAAAATATTGATATCATCTAAATTAATCTTGTTTCTCAATGAATTAAGTATATGGTTCTTCTGAGTAGCTAGGAAAAGGTGAGTATTTTTTCAGACTGAATTACCTTATTAAAATCAGTCACAGGTTGTATTGATAAGCTTTTTCAAGAGAGATAAGAGTATTAATGATTAGGTAATTTTGAAGAAAATATATAAATTGAAAGCAAATTTATTGTAATATTAATTATTCACTCAGTTCCTTTAATCTATCTTAATTTTGAAAAAATAATGTTCCTTTTTATCTGTTTGTTTATAATTTTAATAACTTACAATTATTTGTAAATAATTTATATGTATATTTGATGAGGTAAATGGAGAGAGAATAGATAAAATAAAAAACTGAATAACTATTTTATTAAAATTACAAAATTTTATCACTATATCTCTTAGTTCCTCCAAAATAATCCTAAAAATATATAAAAAATTGTTTATTATTTTAAAAAATAATTTTATTGTAAAAAAATAGAAAAAATTAATATTAAAGTAAAAATCTTATAAAATCCTTAATGTTCCAAAAATAATAAATAAATAAATTTAAAGCTCATTTCCTAAATCTATAATTAAATGACCAACATATCACAAGAATTATAACAAAAACACTAATACCAAAAAGATACATGCCAAACTCAATTAATCCTCCTCTTTTTATCTTTCAATTTTAATTATGAAATCTAATATGAAATCATTTATGTAAATAGTTATTATTTTTTCTAGGGCTGAGAAATAGAGACCATGAACATCACCAAGAAAAGTCAAACTAAAATTGATGTAATTACTTGCATTTATTAAAGATTTAACAGTGAGAGAAGAAGACAAAGATATTAGCCAGCATGTGAAGAAGATAAGCCATTAAAATAACCTGAATCTAAGTGGCATATCCACATGTGTGGATTTTGAGGGACAAATAATGTATTTTGATTAATAAATTAATTTCATACTTTGAACAGTAAAAGAACAAAACCCAAGTAAACCCAATTTGCTAACATTAATTAATGAAGTATTTCAGAATATTAGCCATTGAGACAAATTCATGAAAATGAAATATTTAAACTCTGTGTATTGACATCAAATTTTCCACATTCAGTTCTGAAAAATACATCAAACAGTGAAAAATTGTATTTATTACTTAATATAAACTTACTAGATTCAATTTTTTAAATAGAAAATGAAGATAATGATATAAAATCCTGAAACATGGTTATCCCAAACACGAAGAAATACATTGTGTTAAAAAATACATTTACTGTATCTTATATATATTTTAATATAAAGTTGTTACTTTTACATTTTTCTAATTAAAAATAAAATTAAATAATAATAAAATCCTACTCAAATATGTTTTGATTCTCTTTAATAGGATAATGTGTGTTTTAAATCAGTAAAAAATGTTTCCTTTTTTATCTGCACATTTCAAACAAATGATCAAAAGAAAACATGGTTAATCCTAATTTTATTTTATTTCTTTTTATAAAAAAATTAGATTTGGAATTGAAGAGAGCTTAAAGAAGGGAAGGGAATTACTCTTGAATTGAATCTGATCATTGGCAGCAAAATGTTTGTTTGTTTGAATAATCATGACAGGGAATTTATCCCCAGACATGCCCTGCAAGAAGATCTTCCTTGCTCCAAGTTCATCTGGAATTTCAGATTCTGAAATGAATCCATTAGGTGCCATGTCACTCCTCCACTTCTGCCACTCCACAAACATCTTCCCTGCTTTTTCCACTTCCATTGATTGAGCAATCAAAAACCTCATCAGTGTAGGGTCACCATACCCCTACAAAATGTGCATCATACTAGGAATCAGAGAGACTCAAAATGAGAGAAAAGTTTGAAATTTCAGTGGAAAAGGAAGGTGAAAAAAGATAAAAATTATTGTTCTAGAAGATGTCATGCACTAACATTTATTAAAAATATATTTGTGTACTGAAGAATTCTTCTTGACTATCAAAAATTCCCTTTAATATTTTTTTACAATTAAGAATTTTGTCTCTCACTTTAATATTCTTAGTTCCACAAAAGAGGGAGGAAATTCACATACTATAACAAATTAAATATAAGAGCTGACACCGATTTTAACCAAAAATTAAATTGAAAACCAACACAGCATCAACAAGAATAGTAGAGTTCCATAAGAAAAATAAGAGATTGGGTTTACCTCAGCTGAAGAACCAAGCTTCTCAACGGATTTTCTCATCTCGGTAACTACAAAATCTCTTTGTTGATCCATTTGGGCGAAGAAAAAGTGATGGGGTTGTAATAAACTCAGAGAAGGTCCCAAAGAGGATAGGAAAGGTAAGATCTTAGAAGTACCAACCACTCTTTCAGTGTGGCATCAATATATAGAAGAAGAAGGATGGAAGAAAGAAGAGTTAATATATATATATATATATATATATATATATATATATATATATATATATATATGATGCAAATAACAATTTTTGTGATTAAGCCTATGAAAGTAAGCGTGTAAACATTAGAGAGATAAGAAGCTCATTCATTCTATGTGGAGTTGAATCAATAAAGACATGTAAAAGGATTCTTTAAGAATCAAACTCATAAATATGGGTAAGTATTGATTCTTGGTGGATTAAATATTTACAATTTGGTCAAAGATTATAACTCAAGGTACAACTATTTCTATTTATGAGTGTAATAACTTAAATACTATAATTAATTTGATTGTAAGTTGACTCACCAACCCACCTGAGTTATGTCAGGGAACAATTAATGCATCTTGCAACAAAAAAAAGGAAAGATAAGTATGAAAGGGATATGACCAACATGGAGCCTATGCTCTTCAACTTTTGACCAACTAATTTATTTTCTCCTTGATTTCATTTTGAATTTTGAAATTCAAATTTCCCTCCCTAGATAAATTTTTAGCCATTAAATGCTAGGTTCAAATTTCAATGTAATTTTAAGTGTATTTACACTATATCTACTTAGTAATTTCAATTGTGTATTCTATAATTAGTCATTTTTATTTTCTTTGTCGAGAATTGAAGAATAAAAGATATTTTTTAGAACACTTATAAAGTTCTTTTAAAGAGAGTTATTTTCTCATTTAAGTCCTATCTTGGATTATTAGATTAAGTGACAACTCTATCAATACTTATTTTGGAGCTTTTCTAAGTGGTATGACATCCTATATCAATCCATAGTTCTTCTCTTCCACTATTTTATTTTTTGTTTCCTTTGAATCGTCGAGATCTTCTTGTTCTTTCCCCTTTCTTTCCCCTTCTTATTTGTTTGGTATTCTTGTTCTAAATGTATATTCATATTATTTTCTTATAAGCAAACTTTCATATTTAGATAATATTATGGATTAAACTCATGTCAGGTATAAAACTTCTAAGAGTTATTTTCATGGTTTTATTTTGTTATTATTTTTATGTTCATGTTTTGTTTCATTTTTGAAAACAAAATTTCACACTTATATAATCTTTATTAATTAAATTTGTTTTTAGTTATGACCATGTTTGATTTTTCTCGTTGTTTGACATTCAATTCATAAAAAGTAAAATTAAATTTTAGTTTCAAAACTAAATGAAACTAAAATATAGATATGTATTTATCAACTTCTAACTATCTTATGTGTTAATTATATGAATGTATTATCAGTGAAGTATAATATATTATATTCCTTTAATGAGATTCATGTTTGTTAAAGTAAGTATTTGGCCTAAGTTCAAGAGGGGGGGTGAATTGAACCCTTTTCAAATCTTTTCGCAAACTTAGTTTTCAATGTGAGAATACAAATTCTTTAAAGAAACTTAGAATGCAATCTGCAGAGGTTCAAACAATTAACAAATATAAAATCAATCAAACAGAATCAGTGCACTGCAGACA
>Ga0209489_100473_pt1 | contig 75350 bp, 34 predicted proteins | sample SiratrowhiteBW_FD_187527 | JGI IMG/M metagenome (GOLD analysis project Ga0209489, IMG submission 187527) | Root nodule microbial communities of legume samples collected from California, USA - Siratro white BW (SPAdes) (version 2) | ecosystem: Host-associated > Plants > Roots > Nodule | place...
AGTTGAAATGAGACTTGACTACTTACTTTTTCTATAAATACGCGTTTTTAGTTTAATAATATAATAATCAAGTGCTCATTCCACTTCTACCATTTCACTCAAATGACAGATTTTCTAGGTTGTTACAAATTGTATCAGTTTTAAATATGATATCAAATTAAATTTAATTATATTAGACCAAAATATTAATCTTTACCAAATCAAGATAATTCGAGTTTATAGGAGTACAATACCAAATTTGAATTTACGAGATGATTTTAAAAGTTATTATAAGATCAAATTAACTTTCAAATAATAATATAGATTAAAATACGACATTATTAAAGTTGGTTTAAACTTATTTTAACATGATACAAAATATAAAAAGAACGTAAAATTATTTTTAAAACAAAAGGTGTTAAGTAGTAACATTTGCTTAATATTAAATATTAATAGAATTGACTTAATTAATTACAATTTTATTCTAAATTTTTTAATAAGTAAAAATCTTCTTAGATTAGTAACAACTTAATTGGTTGTAGTAGAGTTTGTTTAATGATATACATTAATAAAGTCAACTTAATCAATTTAAAGCCCACACTAACTGTTTCTTAATTTTTTTTAATAAATAAAAATATCAATGTTAGTTTAACATTGCCTTAACCAACAGTATTAAAATAAATATTAAAAATAAATAGAGTTAGTCTCAAAAAAATTGGCTTTAAGCATATTGTTTTAGTATTTATATTTATTTAAATTAATATTGACTAATCTAAAACTAATTTCACTAATTTTATTATTTATTTAACTTAACATGTAACAATCTAGAAAATCTATCATTTGAGTAAAAATGGTAGAAGTAGAATGATCACTTGATTATTATATTATTAAATTGAAAACACTTATTTATAGAAAAAGTAAGAACTAAGTAGTCAACTCTCATTTTCACACAAGTCATCATCTTTCTAAAACCCCTAACTCTCTTTTTTCTTTGACTTCTCTCTAAGCCTCCGCTTCCGTACCTCATCAGTTTCTCGAGCGAAGGTCACCGTTGTACTCATGACGGAGAATAGAGCAAGTCTACCCGATCAAAATCTCCATTAGAGTAAGTTCATTTTCTGCCCTCTTTCCTTAGATCCACTTTCAAGTTTTCATTTTCCTCTACTTTGTGAACTTGCATGTAGCCTTTGAGTTATCAAATAATGCCTTTCTGAGCTCAATTCCCTAGTATTTTAGTTTGATCGTTGATTATAGGTCATTTGATACAGATTTGAGTTCCTGAGGACCTTAGGACATTGGGACTGTTAGAGAGAATTTCAGTTACAATTCAAGTAAGGAAAGCTGACTTGCATGTTACCTGATTCCAGTTTGTTTTGAGTTAGGGTTTCATTCAAAATATGTCTGTGAAAATGCATCTGTGATGATTTATTTGCTGGCATAAAATTTAAGTTGAGTTTGTGATTGTTTCTTCATTCTGGTATGCATGATGAGTATGTGGAAATTGATGAAATGCAAGTTGAATTTCTGGTTAAGTTAGTCATTTGAGACATGTGTAGTAGCACTGTGGTAGTAAAACCTGCATAAATTGTCTGATAAGTTGTGTTTTCTACATAATTTGCCCAGGCGAGAATGGTTTTGAGGTGTAAATATATTCTCTGGACTGTTTTCGCCAAGCGAGTAGTGCCTCGCCTAGGCGATAAAGTAGTTTCACCCAAGTGAGGATACAGTCGCCTAGGCGAGAAAGCCCCTGGAGCAAATGTACTCTCTAGAGTGTTTTCGCCAAGGCGAGGAAGTATTCTCACCCAGACGAGAGTATTTTTGCTCAGGCGAAAAATGACCATTTTCTCTAGATCATTTTCGCCCAAGCGATAAATTTTTCGCTTAGGCGAGGGGTATTTTCGCCTGGGCAAAATTGATCTCGCTCAGGCTAAAAAAAAGTTGTTTTTGTTTTCGAATGTTTAATTCTTTTGGAATGCAATATATGAATTTATTATGATGGATTAATTGTTACTTTAAACTTAATAGTATTAATGGTTTAGTGATTTCTTTCATTTTTGGAGATTGAGATTGAAAGATGAATGAATGATACAATAGACAAGATTTATGTTATATTATGGAAATGGTTAAGTGTTTATGAGTTGGTCAAGGTCTAGATATAGTATTTTCAAGAAAGAAAATACGTGTGTCTAGATTCTATAAGATGTGCATTGTCTAAGGATATGGTTAACGATTGATAGATGATTATTACTAGGTGGTGAGAGTCGAAAGAGGTCTAAACTGGGTAACTGTAGCTTGAAACATAACTGGTCAGGAAAGTCTCAGGGGGACTAACCCTGTCATACATGATTGATGATTCATTCATTTATGTGGAGGCTGTGTGGATTCACAGAGGGTGGAGATGTATGATAGGTGCATATATATCTCTTGGTCTATTCAATGCACAAGTCTTCCAGAAGTAGAGTCATATTGTTCGTAGTATGTCACATTCTTATAATATGATTATACATGGAATTGAATGTTTGTTATTGTTAAAATTTAGTTAGCTTACCCTTTGTTTTTGGTTGTATTGTGTTTGATTTTCTGTCTGTGATGATCGTGTCTTGACACGGGAGCAGATGGTATGGTGTTGCATATGTATCTTTGGGAGATCGTCTAGGTTGAAGGATGTTATTAGGAATAGTATTATATTTTGAAAAACTTGTATGTGACATTGTAAATATATTTTGAAATTTCAATTTAGCATTATTATTTAATTTTAATGCATGTTAACTATGGAGTACTATGATGTTAATACTTTAACTGTCATAATAAAAACTTTAATTTTGTAGGGTGTTACATAACATCATATTTATAATATTTATTTAAATTTATTAGTTGAACGGATAATAATTTTATTTATATGTTATGAATTCATGTATTTAGTGACATAGAATAATAACAATAAATATTTTTAATTTAAAAATATATATTTAAAAATGACAAAAGTATTGTACTTCATATGAATTTAATTTAATAAATTAAAACACACAATTTTCTTTTATAAAACTCTTTCAATTCAATTCATAAGTTTCTATTTTTTTCTATTATTTTTTAAGATGATGATGGAAGTGATAGAAAAGAAACATTTTTTTTTAATTACTACTAATAGTATTTACTGTACTGAAACAAATTAAATTAACATTAAAAATATATTTTATTCAACATCAATCTAGATAATACAAATTTAAATATATTTAAAATGAAAGATCCATTCGTGATAACTTCATCTACACTAAACTATTTTAATTAAAAAAATTATTTTAAATCATGATAAATTAATGTTAACTTACTTAACACTATTTAGAATCAACCTTCAAAATTAATGTTGATAGCATCCATGATTTTAAAATTCGTTACATATATAATACAAATTCAATATTATTAACTAATTAATATCTATTTTTACTTGTTAGAATTTAATATTCTTTTGACGCTAAATATCTATATTCTTGTAATTGATTAAGAATATGATTTTCATTGTTTATATTGCAGTTAACTTCATAGTTTATCAATCGTTTGGTTCCACCGTACGTAAAATTGTAAATTTTTTATAATATATAGAGAGATAGATAGATGTTGTGAAGACAATTAAAGAAAATTTCAAACTAGTTATAATTAAGTAATATAATTATTATAATATTAAATCCATAATTCGGTTGTTGAAACTATCTAACTGTGTCAACAGGTTGTGATTGGAGAATTAAGTTAGCTTTGCACTGCAACAGTTGTTGAGAGATTCCATTTCCATTATCCTTCTGTTGCTACCAAACACTGGGCCTGTGATTTTTGTGACGCTTCACTGTGTTTATCCTATGAAAAACCACCTATATATCTGTTATTTATGTGATATTTTTCTATGAACATAATCCACTATTAAGTAAAATCTGGCAATAGATTATTTTCGTGAAGATCCAATTCTGACATAAACTCTTCGACTTTATATTTAGTAAATATCAATGTGGCATTTAATAATTTTACAAAATAAAAAATTAAAACTACAATTAAATAAAATATGAAAAGAAAAAAATACACACAAACTCAAAAAATATATTCTAAAAAAATTAATATATATATATATATATTCAGAAAATAACAAATATTTTTAAAGATTTTGTTTTATTCTCTATCTTTGAAAAAAAATTACCTGATTATTTCTAATATGATTAACTTTTAAACAGCTTTTTCAAATAGAATTAATGTTTGATGTATAAAAATCATGTTTAGCAAAACTAACAGTTAAGTTAGTTAGCATATAGAACCTATATTATTATTATTATTATTATTATTATTATTATTATTATTATTATTATTATTATTATTATTATTATTATTATTATTATTATTGTATAATGTAAAGTTTAGCAATTAATACATATAATTGAAACACTATAGTATTTTTTTTTAACAACTATTCTCAAGTTAGGCTGTAGACCCTAGGCCAGTTTGGCAGTTTCTGATTGACCTCTTTTTTATCTTTATTTTTGCTGTTTGTTTTCTTTCTTTTCTTTTCATTCTTCCTTGGTTGAGATAAGGTAAGGGACATGTGTTTTCTAGGGTTAACACTTAATGCTGACATTTTTCATGGAACCCCACCACCCCATCATATGCTTGGAGGTACCCTATAAGCTATCTGTTTAGATCTTTTAGAAAGTTGGACTTCACTAACAAAAGTGATCACCACCAAGAGGGAAAGAAAAAGGATATGAGAGAGAGAAAGAGACAAAGAGAGAAGAAGTTGCCTAACTATTCCAACTCCAAACTACTTTATGCTATATGTTTGTTAATTTCCACATTCTCCAAATATTTAATTGTTGCTAAAGAAAAATGCAATTAGTGTCATAGATTGCCAATTTACAAAAGGGGTTAGATGGTGACAATATTGAAGATGTTATGAACTAGGTAATGGGAGAGTATATTATAATGTAAAGATAGAAACACTAACATCAAGTAATATTTTAAGTGTATCATAAAATCATATTACGGTTGAAGGACAATAGGGTGATTAGGGTTCCATGAAAGATACTTGAGTTGTTTGCTTTATGTCATTGGATTATGGTAAACATATCTCCAAGGATGATGAAACCAATAAACAAAAAGGCTTTTGAATCACACCAAAGCTATGACAGGTTTCATGATCAGCTACACTTTCTTGGTGAATTTTGGTGGAGAATTGACAAAAAAAACCCAATATTAAAATTGAACTTGCTGTGTTGCTTCAAGTGTTTTATTTTATGCATGGGTTTGCAGCATCTCTCATGGATATGTATAATAAACTATAAGGTTTTGAGGAGTAGTGCCTCAGAAAAGTATAGACAAATTTCAGTCATACATAAATAATATATTTAATCATTTCTTTCTATTTCCTAGCTGCTTCACTGTCAGGATCTTGTAAATTCCTATTTCTTTTCCATTTGAAGGAAAAAAAGTCATTTTATGAAGATATATTTCTACTAAATATATAACTCTATAGAAACACTTTTGTCTCTCCTTCTAACTATATTCAAGCTACTTGGTAATTTTTTTAATGAACATTGCTTAGCAATATCTAGATAATTCATAGATTAATTTTTTGAACTAAAAAAATGCATTCAACTAGAGGGTTGGATTGTTGTGGGAAGAAGTATGGTATCTCTTATTCTTTTGTTAGTGCACTTTTTATTTGTTTGCTTTTTAACTTCAAAGAGAGAAGGGTTTGGTACAGAAGCAATATAAATTGGTGATTGTGTGTGATGGAGAGTGAGCAAAAAACTTAGAGAATTGTGAAAGTGGTTGGGCCATGAATCAACTTGCTCAATTCTGAAACAATAATTGAGAAGGGATATGGGCCCTCTATTACTCCTATGATTGTTTGTGTTTTTGTTGGCCAATGATGAGATTCCCACAATGGTATCCTACATACTTCACACTATATATTTCCAAAACCCATAACAAAATCATTTGCCACTTTCAACTTTTACTCAAGAGCATAAAAGGAATGAATGGGTATATTTGAATAAGCTTATTAGCTGTTTTGATAAAACAAAAAAAAAGTGAAATAAAATTTTCTATGAACTTAATTTAACTAATCTACAAGTTAAAAATAAAAATTTAAATAAATTATACAAGAGAAATTACATTGATTAATTTATATATAATGTAATTATGTTTTCCACGATAAAATATTCAAAGAAACCTAATTATATTTTCTATTTTCTCTTACAAGAATAGTAAAAAACTCAAATTTAAAGACTTCATACCAACTCACAAGTCATAGATAATCAATAGTCCAATGATAATAACTAATTATATGTTTACATTGATTATTAGAGAAGAGTCTTAACCTCACTAAAATTATTTTCATGAAAATAATATTACAAATCAATTCATGTTTTTTTGAAAGACAAAATAAATCTTATTAGAATTAAACTATTGACAAATGCAATCGTTCTTATCTTCCACAAGACAGCAAAACAAGTCAATAAAAAGCCAAATGTAATAAAAAAATTTGCATTTGGTATAATAGGTTAAGAAAAAAAATGTATTCTCTAGCAGTTCTGTCAAATATAGGATATATAGAGAGAGATAAGAGAGAGCAGTTTTTTTTTCATATTTTTAAATATATATCATTTAATTGCATTCAATTTTATTAGTTCCTTAATTTTTTTAATATCTATACTAGAAAACAAAAGGTATATAAGGTAATAAAGCAATCAAATACTCTCTTCATCTCATTTTATTTTATTTTATTATCATTTTAAAATTGATTATCTTTTTTTGAGAAAATCATTAAAATTTTATTATAATATTACTCTAAATAAATAATCATATTAATTATTATATTGTTAACTACAATCCAATTAGAATATAAAAGAAAAAAATATCATTCAACAATCATTGCTGCATTTTTACAAGATGTAAAACAACATTACCTTGTTACATGTATGTGTTTATGGAGGTGCCGGAAGAATTCGTCCATAATTTGTGTGATGTTGGGCTCACAAGCCCATCCGTATAGCCGACCTTATTGGACCTTACACAATGCGCAAGTTGGCACGTGTTGGCGATCTTAATCTTTTCCATCACTGCACGCGTGTACAAGTTACGATGAATGGAAGCATCATATTGTGACAGCGCGTTGCCACGTTTTGTTTGAACCCAACGTCTTCACAGTTTGCATCTGTCACATTCCTTAACGGCGAAGCCATCGCCGAAGGGCGAAATCGTCATTGCATCTCCAACCGTTTCTTCAATTCCCTTCACTAATAAGGAGAGGAATCGAAGCCTCTTCTCTTCTGCTCGGAAAGGGAACAACGGACGGAGATGGGGCTTCTGTCGAACAGGTACGCTTAATTTCGATTCCTCCTACGTTGCTCCGAACAAAAAACACCGTTTTGGTGTTTTTAAGGTTTTTTTAATTCCTCGTTTGTTTTTGTCTGAAAAAAAAAAAACAAAATCGGAAAATTTGTTGAATTGAAATTTGAAACTATGGATGCAGAGTAACTAGAGAGAGCCTGAAACCAGGGGATCACATCTACTCATGGAGGACTGCCTACATTTATGCTCATCACGGTTCTCCCTCTTCACTTTTCTGTTTTGTTTTTGGTTCGATGGAAAATGAAGTAGGATTTCCACAGTAGTTCATGATTTAGATTATTTCCTTAAAATATGTTATAATTGCTATTTTATTGTTTTAGGCTCAAACATTAGGAGATTCACAGAGTAAAATATGTTATAATTATTAAAGTTTTGATGAGGCCCTTGATATGGTTGCCTCTTTGATCAAAGGCAATCATGAAAGGGGGTTTTTCACCTTCAGCTATGTGGATTTTAAGCTTTGAAAAATAATGGAACTTGGCTTAGCCCTATTGATACATTCCTTTTATTCACCTAGAATGTAGGAAATAGAACAGTAGCGGAACAGAAAGATAACTCAATTGGTGCTGTATTAGACAGAATTCCATCTTCAGGATCTGTGATTTAGCTTTGGATATAATATTATATTGCCGTTAGAGTGTGGCTTGTGACTTGTGTGAGGATGAAATCTCTTAATGTGTGCCTAAATTAATGGCAGGCATTTATTTGGGTGATGAGAAAGTGATTCACTTCACTAGGCGTGGGCAAGAAGTAGGTACTGGTACTGCACTAGATCTTCTCCTGATTAGTTCAGGACCAGGCAGGGCTAGAGAAAGTTGCCCAACATGTACAGAGTCCGAAGAGGATCACGGGGTTATCTCCTCATGCCTGAATTGCTTCCTAGCTGGTGGCGTCCTGTATCGGTTCGAGTATGCTGTTTCCCCTGCCCTCTTCCTTGCAAAAGCTCGTGGTGGAACGTGCAGTCTTGCAGTCTCTGATGAAGGTGATATGGTGGTCCACCGGGCAAAACATCTGCTTGAAAATGGCTTCGGGTGCTATAATGTTTTCAAGAACAACTGTGAAGACTTTGCTATCTATTGCAAAACTGGACTCCTAGTTGCTGAGCAAGGAAGAATTGGACAAAGTGGGCAAGCTGTTTCCATCATAGGGGGCCCTCTTGCTGCTGTTCTATCCACGCCTCTAAGAATGGTCACTACCAACGTATATGGAATGGCAGTGACAGCTGTTGGAGTATACTGTGCCAGTAGGTATGCTACAGACATTGGAATGAGGAGTGATGTGGTGAAGATACCAGTTGAAGAGTTAACAAGAAGATTGGCCACTGGCTTGCTGCAGGTGCTTGAATCCCAAATGCCAATCAACCTTGCTCATCAATCTCCTCAACTTGTCAGTTAATGATCAAGCACTGTCTTTTGTTTAAACATTTGACAATAAGTATGTGAGTCACTTGGGTTGTCTTTTCTAAATCTGGCAGTGCTGTAAGCTATAAAAAACTAAACTGAATGGGTATTATGGATTTGCACAATTTGTTTTGCTGTTTCACTAGTGTCCTAGTTGGATGAACTTTTCACTTCTCAATTAACAATAGAAAAACTGAATTACGTTTTTCTCTTAAAAGATAAAACTAAATTAGTTTTTTGCATAAATTTAAAACACCTTTTTGGTAAGTGAAGTGAAGGAAATTTCTCCAATTAGGACTTAAATGGTGAAGGGAGGGGATATATATGAATATAGTTTATGGTTTACACATTCAATCCTCCATTCCAGTGCAATTTTGGCGAAGTTAGTCTAGCTTTGGTTGGTGGATGATATTCGATCAAGGAAATGCACCAAAACTAGCTAATGGGGAGTTTTGTTCTATCATGCACGGATAAATGGATGTGGTAAACTAGGTAAAAACTCAAGCACCTACCCGTACTAGTCTATGTCCACCAATAATTTTGTGGTCAAAAAATGATATACAAAATTCATAACTTAAAAAATGATAATATATATTAATGTTGGCTCTGATCAACTTCGGCAATTTGTCATAACATTCATTGACTTGACTTCCAAATGCTCCAGATTAGGACAACTTGTCATAACATTCATTGATCAACTTCGGCATTCATTGACTTGACTTCCAAATGCTCCAGATTAGGACAACTTGTCATAACATTCATTGATCAACTTCGGCAATTTGTCATAACATTCATTGACTTGACTTCCAAATGTTCCAGATTAGGACAACTTGTCATAACATTCATTGACTTTACTTCCAAATGCTCCAGATTAGGACAACTAGAAAAAATATGTGAATAATCTTGATCATCTATGAAAAGAACACTATATAAATGTAAGATTTTAAGTGAGGGCAAATCAGTAAAGGAAATATCTTTCAATACTACGTAGGCCAATCTAAAAATAGCATATGACATGTTGATCTGGATACTTATAGGACATATGGATACTTATAAGACAGATGGCAAAACTACACCCGTAACCCAAGTTAATTCGCGAGGTTTTTTAAAACCACCTGTAAGATACACGCGAAATACGTGTAGAATCATCATTAAGACCATCATACTTGCCGACCATCGATGAACTGATCGGATTAACCAACCAAAATTAGCTTCAGTCATTATATATTGAACAGAAGCAAAAGCTTCAGTAACGGTTGGACGATAATAAAAGGTCATAGCAAATCTCGTTGCTACTTGGACTAAAAAACAAGTAAGTGTAATTCCTCCTAAACAATAAAATATGTTCACATGAGGCGGAACATATTTACTGGTTATATCATCGGCAATCGCCTAAATTTCAAGACGTTCTTCGAACCAATCATAGACTTTATTGAGATAGGTAACCCAAAGGAACCCCCCAGAGAACCGTATATGCGAATTTCATCTCGTGACATGTTGATCTGGATACTTATAGGTTTATCCGAAACAGACATTTAATGCGTAATCTATGGAGGGGTTGATCCGAAATAGAAACACGGGAACACACAAAAGAGTGTCAAAATTAAAATCTTTGAAGTTAAAATCTAAAGAGGGAACTGAACGCCATAGAGGGTTCAGAGCTCTTGGAGAGAACACTTGTTACAACAACTTGCTTGATTGGGAGAAAAGAAAGAATGTAACAAAGGATTGATGTTAAATGTAACAAAGTACATGAATGTTTCTCTTTAGGGCTGTATTTTCCCATATATTAGGTTGAAAATTTTTATTACATAATTTAAATGTATAGTAAATAAGTTTATTTTGGTAGTTTCCAATATTTTTTAAGTTTGTTACTTTTATTATGGGCAAAATTTGGTAGTTTACAATATTTTTTAAGTTTGTTATTTTTATTTTGGGCAAAATTCCCAAAGTGCTGGGATGATTAAAATTCTTTTATATTTTTTTCATAATTTTATAATAATATTTTTCTATTTAAATTAATTTCATATTAATTTAATTACTTAATCATAATTAATTTTAACTATTATATATTTATTAATAAAACAAAACCGCTTCATCACCATAAAATCGTGAAAAATAAAATAAAATACACCCTGCATTTCTTTTTTCAGAATATAACAAAATAAATAATAAAAAATATTGTGATACAATGTACATAAAGTGCATGCATAAAATCCTTGGTGCCCTAAATGAAAATGCATATGGATGTCGTTGTTGTGGATGTTCAGTAGTTTTTGAAGTCGTTGTTGTGGATGTTCAGTAGTTTTTGAAGAGTGGACTATACGTTGAATTAATTAGAAACAAATTTTAAAAGAAAATTAGAAAATAATAAAACTATAACATTTTTAATAATTCTTAATCAGATAATTTATTTTCCAAAATCACATATTAAAAGTTTCTATCACTTATACTCTATTTATATGAATCAAAATTAGTGTAATTATATAATTACTATATAATATAAAACATTTTATAATGACCTTATCGCTATTTATTTATTCTTAAATTTAATACATACAATTAAGATAATATGTGATTATAATTCAATAGTGTTAAAAATATAGTTTATAGAAAGTTTGTGATAATGTCATTGGTGTTACAGCGAATATATCTTTTTTATAACTTTCTTTGATGTTTATTTTAATTAGATAAATATTTCTTTTATAAAATTAAATTAGTTTTCTTATTTAATGAAATAGTAATCATACAATCTTTTTTATCAAAAAATAATCCTATTTTCCCACAATTTAAAAATAATTAAATAAGTTTTCAACCTTTATGTTGCAAAATTATTTTTTTCATATTTTTAAAATTATATTATTATAAAATATATAATGGAGATTTCTTAAATAATTTGTTTCAAAATTACTCTTAAATATATTACTCTTTTATCCTTATATAAGATATATAACTACTAATTTTCTTTTCAATTCAATTTTTATTTTTTTAATATTTCATATGTATCTTAATAGTTAACTTTGTTGTATTTGTTTAATTTAAATTTTATTTTTAGTATTTTATACAACCAGTAAATAGAGAATATAATTTAAAATATATTCAAAAAAATTATTTATATTTTTTACAATTTTCTAATTATAATTTTTAACAATAATTAAAATTATTTTTTTTTAAAAGATATGAATACATATGTGATAGCGCTTATATTTTCACTCATATTAAGATAATAGTTAGTTGTGTTTCTGTAGTGTGTATAAAGAAAATGGAGATCAAACCGGCTGGTCAACTAGTCAATGATTTTAATTGGTCAAAGTTCAATAATTTATTGATGTGACCTACTATCTATTACTAATAACACCTATATTATTCAAAATAAGTAATAAAAATTTATAAATCATATTTTAGAAAAATTAAGCACGAGCTAAAATTGACAGGACAACAAAAAAGAAATACATTATTTGATACACTCTTTTAACACAGATTTTATTGATTGAATTGACTAAAAGTTGTGAGATTTTATGAGTCTAAATTTTCTAATTAATAGTGTTTATCTTAATTCATATTTTTAATAAGTTAAACAGAATTAGAACTTCTGAAATTAATGAATTCTTTCAAAAAAAACTACATTGTCATACGTTTAAAAGTTATGATCTTCCTTTACTGTTTAAAATATTTACTTTCAACTTTTAAATTAGTGTTTAATATTTTGGTTCATATTTGTATAAAAATATTCCATAGTGACTATGTTCTAGTACTTAAACATACCTTTCAATAAATATTTTAAAAAAAGAAAAGAAAAGAAATGAACAACATAAAATAAATTATTTTTTTCCTGAGTTATCATTATTTTATATTCTTTAGAAGTTCCTACATTTAACTTCTTCTCAAATCAAACAGGCTAAAAATATGAGAAAGCCCATTTCAGTTTTATGGACTCATTGGTAATTTGGGCCATCTTGATCCAGTTAAACTTAACGGATCCATTCAGCAATATAAATTAGTTTTGGACTTTACAATGTGAAGTTTAATATGCCACCATTATTGTTTTCTTCAAGCACTATGTATAATGCAACTTCATTTTTTAATTTGTGCAATTTATCCCATATCATTTTTGTTGTATATCACTTAACAATGCATCTATAATCTTGTTGGTTATAAAATAAAGTAATTTTTTTAACAGGAAATATTGTAATATAGACATATTAAATTATATCGACAGCCCTATGTTAAAACTTTTTTCTTTGAGTTTCTTAGTATTATTTTTTTTTTTAAAATGGTAATATATTTTATCAGTTAACTATCATTATTTTTTAAAATTATTATTATTATTATTTAGTTTTTTAACTATTAGAGCGATCTACCAAACACATCCCTACATACTCATCCCATAATTATGCATAGATAAAACATAAATAAAGTGCAACTAAATTAAGATATCTAATCGTAACATTTATGATTGATATACTTTATATATATATATATATATATATATATATATATATATATATATATATATATATATAATTTATTATCATATACTTTATTCTATTACATCTTACTTCAACCACCAATATGGACAATAGCAAGTCATTATAGTTTATCACGCTTCATTTGATTCTTTAATTAATCCAAGCTTAACCTAATTTAGGTTAAATAACATCATAATTTAAAATTATTAAATTAGAATATATGATCTTTCTACTCATTCAAAAGTTCACTATCTTTTTGGGAAGAATTCACTCTAATTTTCAGTTACAACTAATGATGAAAAAAAACTATAATAAAAAAAGTTTAAACTGTAGTAACCGAGCAATGCGTATCATTTATAAAGAAGGCAACATTATACAACGTTATCCAAATATATTTTCTTTAACATATTTTCTATTATTAGGTAAAATTTATTAAATTACATAATTATATATAAATAGAGTCACATAATTTCTAATTGACTTCAAAAATAATAAAAATTATATTGAAAAGAAATTTAATAAAACATTACTATCACTTCTATTTTCTATATTCAGTATATATATAATCATGTAACTCGGTCATGGTGTGCTTCAACTTTTAAAACAAGTCAACCAAAACAATAACCCATTTATGTTACCAAATCAAAACTTCAATCTGGCACGTGAATTAATTTGGTAATGTTGACATTTGGATAAGACAGTTGACCTGTTAAAATAAAATGTGGGTCAACAGGTTGTATTCACAAAGCCATTGCACACTGTATATTCATTTTCCTAGTATAATATTAAATGTCAGTTAAATTGTGGAATATTAACTATAAAATGAACCATACTATATAATTAAAACAATTGAAAAAATAATAAATTTTAATGAAAAAATACAGAAATAAATATAATGAAAGAAAACGATAGTCCCTTGGCCGAGCCGAACAAGGCATTATGGGTTACAACCTTAAATTAATATTTGTAATGTTTATTCTCTCTATACTTTCTCCAGCAATTCAAATTTTAAGGTTGTTTGTTCTTTATATATATATAATTAATTTTGAGAGGTGATAATTTATAAATCAAAATATAATAAGATTATAGTAAGTGTTTAGTTCTCTATTTTTAATTTAATCACTTTCTTTTTCTGGGTTTTTGATGATGGGGTGGGCAATAATATAAGGATTTACCTTTTAAAAATTTCTTATATAATTAAAAAAATCATAATATTAAATTGTTATATAAACAAAATATCATAATGTTATTAATGGTTTATATTATGTAATTAGGTATGTAGTAGTAAAAATGAGGTTCATCTATTATATTATTATAGAATAAGTACAATAAACTATCTTAATATAAAAAGTTGATAATATATTTTCAATACGTTTCTAATAAATTATATACTTGTATTTGAAGTAACATTTTTAGTATAAGTCTTTCCAAGAAGATATCGAATATAAAAATTATTTTAAGTAATTGAGATGCAATTATATATAATGTTTTTTAAAATAAATATGATATATATGTGTAGGTGGATGTGTGTATACCTATAGCCATATGTGTGGGTGTGCATGTAGCTCAACTTAAATGTGTATATATACAATATATTTATAAACTAGTGTAATTATACTTTAAAGAAAATAATATTGAATAAAAATAACAAAACTAGGTAAAACTAGAAATATAAATAATATATATACAGTATGTATATATTCTTTTAAAAATCATTTCCTATATTATTGTGAAAACTATATATTTTATGACAATAGTATGTATACACACATACATACTCCATCCATGCATTGGCCAGAAAGCAAGTGCTGATGCAATAAGATGATAGACAGCTCCATAAGAAATAGCATAACCAGGATATCGAGATGATAAGTCTGCTGCACATGCAGCTAGCTTGAGACTGCAATTACCAAGATTTGATCAGTGTAAAGAAGATTCTTTAACAAGATGCAAAGGAAAGGGAACTATGAGATACCTTATTTCTCTATGCAAAGCATTCATTAATTTTGTATTTGGATGTTGCTAATTTGCTTTCTAAAATGCAACCAAAACAATCTTAGTTTTTTTACTTGTGCTGCACAAGGTACTGTATCTCGAATAGAAGAATATCAGTTTTTTAAGTTTTTTTTTTTTACGAAAAATAAATTTAAGGTCAGGTAACACATAATAATAGTAATAACTAGATATAATATTCTCCAACCAAAATCATCACACCCACACAAGATTAAAAGGGATAGCTAAAGGAACTAGTCAAAAGATAACACATAAAATATATTTTTAGACACTCAAATAGCATCTTTTATGCTCTTTAGTTAAAAACTAAAAGATGTTAAAATGTATTCATTATATCATACATCATTATACATCAGTCAATTGATATGGCGATGACACGCCTATCCACTTTAGGTTTGTTTATTATTTTTGCTGTTCTGATGGTATTTCTTCCAGCAAATAATCCATCTTCAGGTTTGTTTATTATTTTTGCCGTTCTGATGGTATTTCCTCCTGGAAATAATTCATCTCAGTATTTTAAAATTAATAATATTAATATAAAAATAATAATTAAATGTATAATATATATATATATATATATATATATATATATATATATATATATATATATTATCAGAGTATCTTTTTCCAGTATTCCAAGTTCTGTATACGGAATACCAAACTTATTTTCTTTTACAGAAATTATTTGTAAACAACGGAAACGCCAGTATTTCTTGGATATATTATCATAGCTTTATCAAGATTTATTTTGCTGAAGTAGGACTTGTCTATAACAACTCCAAGGTAGTAACTCTGGCCCTTGTAATTTCATTATCAAATTTTACTTGCAAATGCAATAGATAATATTTTGAAATCAATATATAAAAAACAAGTAATAATTTAACAAAAACAATAATTATTCTCTTTGCAAGGAGCTGTATTTTGAATTATTTCAACACAAAATGATTCCTTCAATTGTTGGTTATTTTTTTTATGGGTTTTTTTATTTGAGGATTTGTTTTCTAACAAGAAAGAACAAATTTAATAAAATATAGACTACTAACAAATCTGTCTATCAAAACATTCATATTAATGTCAAATAATTTTTTTCTCTTAATATGGAATTGTTATAATAAGATCTCTCACACAAATTTGTTGTTGAGATTACCTCTCACAAAAATTTTGTTTTTCATATCTCTCACAAAAATTTTGTTTTTCATACCTATTGTCTTATTTATCCCTAATTAATCACATTAATTACATTTTCTCCTTCATCATGTGAAAAATTCATTAACAAGACTAGGATTACAATTAATTCTCAATCTTAACTATTTTAATTAGTCTTTAGTAATTAGTGTCATGTTTAACTGGTCACATCTTAAACTATTATCCTATTATTTTCTTAAAAATAAAGAACACTAAAATATGACTCTTAAAAAAGGTTAACTCAGGTTGATTGAATTCTTACTAGTCCACATAATTACTAGGAATCCACTAATAAATGATTTAAAACATAAAAAATTTAGAAAAAATAAAATAGGTAGGTAAATAATGATTTTTTTTGCATTAAATTCTTTTAACTTGTTAACAATGACATTTGTTAAGTGAATAAAAAATAAAACAAAAATGATTGGAGCACTTTATAGGAGAAGACACTTAGTCAAATTTCTTTAATTTGTTTTTGTCATATCAATTTGTACACCAAACATGATGAAAAGAAATTAACTTTTTATACACATTACAAGAAAAATCGTATTTATTTAGTAAAAATCTGTATGTAAGTATAAAATATTTTTTTAAAATTTATTTATCATTACTATTATTATTATTATTAGAATTATTATTATACTTTTATTATTATTAATTCCAAAATGTTAAGAGAAAAATTTAAGTTCAGATTCTTCCCGGGACATACACAAGTCATAACTACTATACCAACATAAAATTTACAATCTTATATTCATTATTATTATTCTTATTATGATTCTTGTTATTATTATTTTTGTTTAATATTAATAATAATAATTATATTAATATTAATATTAAGATTATATTAATGTTAATATGAATTATAATAAATATTAGTAACTATATTACTAATGGTTGTACCATACTTGTGTTTTCAGATTTTGAAGTTTTATAGTAATAAGCAATAATAACATACACACACAACACTTCTAACATGTTACTCTTTCTCTCTTCCTTTCCGTTATCAAAACTCAATGTTAATGTTATTTCACATTGTACAACTACATACCATATTGTTTTTGTCTCTTTGGTTAGGGATTCTCTTCTTCCATGGATATTTTTTTGTTTGACTTTATCTATACTAAATTGAAATGACCATTTGATCATATTTTGGTTTGACTTTGATCTATACTAAATTTAAATTACTATTTATTTTTTTTTTACATTTGTTTTCTAGGCAAAGTTCTAATTCCTATTTAGTTTAAATAGGGATTACAATGGGACAAATATAAATTTGATTATACACATTTTATTTTTATATAAAAATATATACTCATTCTTATCTGTTATGTTAATGGTATGACATCTACATCCATATTCGTTTAAATATTTTATTATTATTTTTTATACACAATAATGTTAACAAAAAATTCAACCCTAAAAAGATACATAAATATACATATATAGTAAAAAAAATGTGAAAATAATACGAGAATAAAGTCGAAAGTGTAGCTTGTACAAACAAAACTTCACATTAATATGTATTCATAATTGTCAAAACAAATGTAATATAATTTACAAAATTTGAAAAAGTTATAATTTATTCAAAACAAAAACACACCACATGTCTCATTACACATGCAAATGATTTTATTGATGAAATACAAAGAGAAGGGCAAATAAGCTAATTACTGAAATAAAGATGAAAAAGGGACAATAGAAGCCATGATTACATTTCAAAATAAAAACAAAAATATAGATAAATTGAGAAAAATTTATGTGAATACCTCAACTAAAGGAGTCACAAGCTACAAAGTAGGACATCACAAAAAAAGTTTTTCTTTTTTTATAATTAAATACTCATTCAAGAATGAGAAGTGCAAGCTGCATAATTGAGTAGAAGAGAGTTTCATAACTAGACACGTGTCTTTTGTTCATAATTAGCCACTTGTTCATCTTTAGAATACCAAACATTTTTCATGACCTAAATCAAGATGGAAAGAAATATGGGGTATAATTAGGTTAGAGAAGATGGCAAAATGAATCAATTTTGATCTCTTTGGTCCTAATAAGTGCACTCTTAAATTCACCAGACACTACAAACAAAACAAAAAACGTTGCACCAGACATGGGCCCAACTCTATCTGTGTTCTACCCCACACTCAAGCCCACCGCAGAAGCCTCACTATTCTTTAGAATGATGATAATAATAATTGAGTTTGTGATTTATCTCCCACAATAGAATCTGTAATACAATATAAAAATTTCAGTTTAATAAAATAGACATGGTGATAAATGGAAAATTTTAATGGACCCACGTTTTTGTTGAAACGTCTGTTGAAGAAACAATGATTGGTTAAATATGTCCAATGCACTTGATATCCAAATTTAGGTGCTCAATTACTTATGGCTTTTGAGGTTTACATGCGATGCATAGTATTGGTGAGAATAATAATTAATGTTCTAACAAACAACAATAATTCATGGTTATTTATTGTTTATAAAAAAGGATTTGCATGACTATGTAATAGGATGTTCTAAATTGAGTTTGATATGGAACATCCGAACATCACTTTTTAAAAAATGCATATATTCATTTATCGAATATTTGTAAGTTGAACCTAAAACGCTTTTTTATTACCAACTAAAATGTCAAATAAATTTAAATAAATTAGGATACACACTAAAGGGGTTGGTGAAAAGTGAAATTGTGAGCAGTATTACATTTTTAAGCCTTAAAAAAACTGTGAGAAACATAGCAATTAGAAAAGTAGTCACTTGTTTTTACTTTGAATTTTGTGGTTTATATTAAAATATATTTGCATAGAATGTAAGATCATAAACTGAGTAATATAAAAAAAAAAAAATTAAACTAATCAATCTAAAAATATAAACAATCTCAATTGAATAGTAACAATTAAATAAATGTACATGAATAGATAAAATTATTCGAACTTCGAATTTCAAGATTTTGCAATATTAAACAAAGTTTTATTTACAGACTATCGTAACAATTGTTTACTGATAATGTAATTTTCTTTTCTTTTTGAGGATGCATAAGTGATTTTTATCTTTTTAAACTTTTTTTTTTTTCGATATATATTATCAAAAATCGAAATCCTAGAAACATCTTTAAAGAATTTAACTATTTATCAACTGCATTAGATTGATGTTTTTGCTTATACCAAGGATTTGATGTAAATTTTGATTTACATTTTAGAAATCGGAATCATTGTTAAATATATGTTTATGGTGTGTTTAGTATACCATACCTGCATAAAATATATGACTTTTTGAAATTATGTATACAAATTTTAATGTTAAAAGTGAAAACCACCTGTTTAAAAAGAAAATGTAACAGAGTTTTGAGAACATACAATAAATAAATGAATGTATTAATTCATAAGTGATTAATTTAATTATCATTTAACTAGAGATAAATTAATTATAATTAATATATATTTTAATTATACTAAAAAACATAGAAATATTAAAGTCAAATATGTTTTTAAATTGTACCACATAATGTCAATATCATATGTTTTTTTTTTCTTCTGCCGCTTGTTACATGTCTATATCATATGAACCTTTTGTAATTTAACATTGGATCTTTATTATTTGATTAACAAAAAACTGGATTGAAAAACGTTATAAAGCTTTAGCTCAAAATTTAAAAATATTAAAACAATGGGCTCTTTATCATTTTTCAGTGGTTTGTAAACTAGTTCAACGAATTATTCACCAACTTTAGAATTGTTTGCATTTTGGGAATTAAATCGACTAGAGAAGTAAGTGGTTTACCAATTTTATAGACAATTTCAATGAATAATACGCGTCTTTCATATTTGACCCGTTATAATATTTATAAATAATTCTCTCACTCAACCAACTTATATTATCCATATGACAATAATATTATGGTATAAATTAAGGTAAGTTTTTTCTATTTATTATCATAATTTTAATTAGTATCAGGAAGAAGTCATCTCATTAATTTTTATTATGCCTTTTGAGCAAAATAAAATTTCTAAAAATAAAAGTAAACTAATTTCCTTATTATTTTGTATTGATAAGATTAACGAACAAGACTATTAAGTAAATTTCCATTAGAAAAATGTCTATCAAAATTATTTTAGTAGACTTTTGTCAATTAGGTACAGTTTAACTAGGAAATATCACAAATAATTATTTAAATATTATTAACACCACAAATTTTTTTTATTTAAATATCACAAATAATACCTCCCATTTTAAGCATTCACCAAACTAGCTACTGATTAAGAAATTATGAATTTAAATCTGAAGTCTTATAGATGGAAAGTGGACTGCACAATTCAATTCCAATGGCTTATCCGATTTTTAAAAGGAGTTTCTTATGGTGTACTTTTTTTTATTGCTTTTCACTATCCATTTTCTGGTCAACATTAAATGCAATGATGATAAGATGAATATTTATTTCGCAATATCTTCATTTTTTTTTTTTACTTCCTATGTTGCTCTATACAGAATTTGAATTTCATCGAGACTACTGATTTATATATAAAAAAAGTCCTCACTTCTATTGTCGCGAAGAGCATTACATATTTTTCTTTTAACTAAGTATAAATATAACAATGTTAATGTAATTAACTTTTACTTTGCCATTTTTTAAACATTTATAATATTTTAATTTATAGTTATAATAAGTTTTAAAAATATAATACTAAACTTCTTCTTTGAGATCATCATTAAGAAAAATAAAGTTAAACATATTATTTATATTTTGGTATATATATATGTATATATAATGTATAATATGTATATATAATGTTTTACATGTGGAAGCCTAGTTCCTCCTTTGCCTTCAAAACCTAGGAAAATTATATCAAAGTCTGTTCAATTTATTAAATTAGCTATTATGATTTTGGTTCTTATGTACCTAGAATTTGCATGTAAAGTAAGTTTAAGTTGAAGTGAATAATTGAATGTGTATCTTACTTGGTGCAAGATGCAACTAAACATAGACCAAATTAATTGTAGATAAATTTTAAGGGTTGATGTTGAAACCCCTAGTGGTCCCTTTTCACGAGATCCACCACAAAAGCCAAAAACTTTCATCTCAATTTCCTCACACATCTTCAATGTCACTTATTGCCCTACGCCTCCAAAGTTTTCTCTTGCATCATATTTCTTAGTTGTCAGTTTGTCACCAATATGCATGCCATGTCAAAAGAAAACAAAAAAAAAAAAAAATGTTAAAGAATTGAAGTTTCAACACCAAGTCTTACACTAATCAAGATAAAATAATAAACTATTTTGTATAAGGATTTTAATCATTTTATTGGATTTATTTCTTCCTCTTTACTTTTAAGACTTTATTCTTTAAAATATATTTTGTTTTCTTTCTTTTAAATATTACATTTTGATCTTGGTTATCTTCTTGAATATATATAAAGTTATTTTCAAGTAGTTAAGAATTCAATATAAAAAATCGAATGAGTCATTACGTTAAAATTTTAAATTAAATTATTTAGGTCTCACTCGTGTATAATTATTATATGATTTTTTCTTCAATATTCGATATTAACAATAATGTATAATCTCCTTATATATTTAAGTTTAATTTATTTTTTCTTATTTAAAACATTTTTTGTATATAAATTGACCTAAATTTCTAACACATAATTAAAGTTTTAATTATTTGTCTGATACAAATTAATTTTAAGAAAAAGTTGGTTGAATTTGCTCAAATACAATCCAATAAGGGTAAGCTTGTGAAAGGTCATTGATTTTGTCTAAACGAGCCACGTGATTCCTGAAAATGTTAATATTCTCTTACAGATGCCTTTGCAGCAGAAAAAGTTTCCTTTTGTTTTGTTTTGTTTTCTTGTGTATCACCACTTTCACTGCAACCCAAAAACCTTAACAAAACAAAATTAATATATAAGATTAAAAAATATAATTACTATTGATTTAATTAAGTTGTAAACAGCTTATATTAAAAAACTATTAATATTTAACTTGTTATAGTAAATGATTGTTTAAATTAGTTCCACATAAAACAAGGTTAGGATGGAGAATGAAGTTGAGAAATTTATTTCACGTAAAACTAATAATATTGTTTTCATATGTTTTTCCATATCTGGTGAGTTTAGTGGGAGGCATAACCTAAAATTTAGCATGCGACAACAAAAATAAAAAATAAAATAATGGGATCGTGAAATTAATCCATCAACTACAAAATACCAGGTCAGCATCTAGCACATTGAAATGTAAATAGTTTGAATGTTGTCTCCTAAAGCTAAGTAGAATGTTAGGATTTATGTATGGACAATTTTTTTCATAAATATAAATACATTTAGGTTGAATAACAAAAAAAAATTTATCCATAGGTTACAATAAATAAGTTATTGCAAACTAATTTAGATATATTTAGACAAACTTTTTCATAAGTATTTATATGAAACAAAAAGTAATATGTAAAATTGAAATTAGTTTTCTCTAAATTAAAATTATATTATAAATAAACAAATTTATAAAGACTCTTTCATATAATTTTTTTCAAAGTAGGCCTATATGGATTTTAGTTTATAAAAACTATTTCGTTTTTCACCTTAAAAGGTTTTATGTAACACAATCCAAACAAGCCATTTGCAAAAGTTAATTTATATAATTTTATAATTTTTTTCATTATGTAAATGAATTAAAGAATTCAAGCTAGTTTATAGAAATTTGCTTTTGCTTTTTTAAAAGTTTGTATTTTAAATTATAAACAATTTGTTTTTAATTTATAAGATAAGTTTATTTCATTTTTTCTTTAAAAACTTTTATGGATAACATCATCATCCAACAATTGATTTGTAGAAGTTCTTTTATTCATTTTTTAACATTTTAATTTTTAATATGAATATAAACTAATTTTACCTTATGTATAAAACTCATCCCAAAAAGATTAATATAACATCTCAAATATATTGATAAGTATGTTGATGAATCAGATTCAATGACCAACTCTTGTAAGATCAATAAATATCATCATCTAAATTCAGACTACATTTTAAAATCATGGATATAAATAAAACATGTGTATTGTATTTAAAAATTTAAGATGTCATAATATGAATTAAAACAAAATCCTAAACAGCAGTAGATAAGAGATTCTATTAATTCATAATCTCTTAAAAGTTCAATATAAGTTCTTATAATCTATCTATAGTATATATATATATATATATATATATATATATATATATATATATATATATATATATATATATATCATAAAGAAGGTGAAGACTATAAGTCTATTTACTTAAAGAGTTATAAAGATAAGATAATCCTTAATGCTAAAGTAAATCAACGAGAATGACTTATCACATAATTTTTATTGTAATTATTCTTGTTTTTATTAGTCACAAACTCATGAAACAATACAATGAATTATCAAATTATGTTTAGTTAAATTTTAACTAATAAATATAAATTAAAATTAAAAAGGTTAATTATGAAATTATTATATAAAATAACATTTAAAATGAAATTTAATATATTTAAATAATTAATTATAAATTATGTACAATTTTCTCCCATACCAATTTTAAACAAGTTAAAGTGTAATAAAAGAAAGTCTACATGAAAATAATTGGAATTGCACATTAAATTAAAAGATAAAACAATATTATATTTATTATCCACGCTGAGTTAAAGTGTTTATGTCGTTATGAATTCATTAACTGTTTGTAAAATAATTGTCAATTTTCTACTATCTTCATTGTATGTAATTTTATAAAATACCTTATGCAAAAGTTTATTTGTTAAAGACAATAAATTAAAGCTAAAATAAAATTAACATAAAAATCAGTAATAATTATAGATTTTGAAAATTTTGTTATCACCCTCCTCTATTAGAAAGCTTTAGAAAATTGTTGTTATTGGGAAATGACTTTTTGGAAACTGTGTTCTTAGGAGAATTTACAACTTTGAATCCATGAAGGAATTGAAAGAAGAAAACACACGCGATCATTTCCAATTCATTAATTTTAACATTTTTTATATTAAAAAAATGAGTAAGTGATTAGTAAAAGTGGCAAATGTTAGTGTGATTATTCATATGCATGCAAGTGTAATATTTTAATAGGAGACAATACCATAGATTTCATCAACTTTCAATTAAATATAGTCATAATCAATTATATTTTCATGAATAGTGGATTATGATTTGCATAAAGCAAGGATAAAATATTTAAATATATTAGTTATTCTAATTTTTTGAGTAAAAAAAATCAAATTTTGATAATACAAAATAAAAACAATATTTTATAATTTAAAAACTAATTTAATCAACAGTCAAGTTGTTAACCACAACTTTAAAAATTATCGTCAAAATTTTGATCAAATTGGCGAAAAGTAAAAAAAAGCAATCAATTGAGAAAAAGATTATGGTAAAAAATAACGATTTATTAAATATAAAAACATTAGTCAAACTTCAATTTTTTTTATAATTAAATTACGTTCATTTTAAAACTAGGATATACTGTGTCCGATTAGAAAGTACCACAAATTACTACACCAAAGTAATAAACATTATTTTTTGTAACAGAAAAATTTTAAATATAGAATTATCTTAAAAGAACAGATCGCGAGGCACGCGTAGCGAGGATGACATCTCATAGTCACGTTTGCAGTTACGTGGCAAGCTGTAGATAAGTCTCAATAACAATATATTTATTAATAATTGACTTAAAATATATTTTTAATTCAATGTTATTATATAAAATAAATTTAGTTTTTAAAAACAATTTTAAAAAATTAGTGTATACTGATATTTTAAGTATGATGATATTTATTTATAGAAATGGAAAAAATAAAGTAAAGTGTAAAATATAAGTATAAAGTTGACCAAATTTTAAAAATAAGAGAAATCTTAAAACTTTTATTGAAGGAAAATTAATGTTATAATTAAAATGAACTTTTGCATATTTATCCATTAATAAAGAATACACCGTCTTCACATTTTTATTTATATGATAAACTATTTTATTATTTTATTTAAATGTATTTATTTTGACTTGAAGTTAGTCAAAAAATATTAATATGATTAATTATTATTTTATGTGAAGCATTGTAAAAAAATTGAAGTTTGAAGTTTATGTCCGAGTTTTTATCATAAATATTAAGAGAGAAGAGCGATAATAAATTATTATTAATATTGAAAAACAGTGTAAACTTTTTGAATATATTAAGAGAAAACCTCAGTCAAAGTAAAAAATAATTTATGTATGTTAAACCATAAAGACCTTTCAAGAATAAAATTAGCTTTAGTGATATTTTACATTCAGTAATTAATTTTAACGAAGTTATTTTAATGGATTTAAATTAAAAAATACTATATCAATTACTCTATTTACTTCTTTATTTTTTTTAATTTTAATTTATGTTAACATGTCATTATTTATCATAATTAATTGTTCTATCTCCACATTAATTAAATCAAGGAATAATTGAAAAATGAAACTATATTATCTTAGAATTTAAATAAAACAATAAAAAGTTTCTTAAAAAACTAACCATTAAACAAAATAGATAAATGACTAGGTAATAAATTTAATTTTAATTAATAAAAAAGAACCCATACCCTTTTTCAAAGAATATAACAAAACAAATTTGACTACATTTTAGTGTCATGACTTTTATAATTAGTCAAAAAAAAGTAAACGCTGTAAGTCCAGACAGTGAATTTAGGTGACATTTATTAAAATAATACTAAATATGATATATATATTTTTTTATTTTAGTATTCATTGTTTTAAACATCATATTTATGGAAAGCTACTCCTGTGTATTATTGTGTAGCTTTATTATAAAAAAAAGAATGTGAGTATTTGAAATGTATGATCAAAGAAGAGGGATAAAAGAAAAGTTAAAGAAGCAATTCAACAAGCGAAATAATTAATGTGAAATTAATTGAGTTTAAGCTCAGCATAATTATTTTAACCGCGTTTTCATTTCGATCTGACTTGGTTTTGTGAAGAGTTGTGGGACTAATGAGTTTTCAAATAGTTGTTTGTTTACGTTAATTATTAGAAAATTGCATTTTTTTAGTTGGCTTTTATTTAGAAAAATTCAGGTTTTTTAAGAAATGAGGTAAAAAACGTGTTATGAGAGGAGTTTAGGTTAATTAAATATTAAATTTTATTACAAGGATAGGACGTGCGTGGGGGACGTGATCGTAATTATCAATGCAGAGCCAAACAAGACCTTAGGATATAACAGGGACTTCAAACTCAATCTTAATGCATTGCACTCTCACTGCAAGCTTCTTCTCCAAGTGATGCGTTCCCCAAACGCAGCGTTTTAAGCTATGCGGCAATGGCACTGACACACTCTTTGCCGGTGCTCCTTTTCTCGTTGTGGACGGTGGTGTTAAGCGAAACGGACCCGAACGATGTGGGGATTCTGAACAGTTTTCGAAAAGGTTTGAAGAACAAAGAGCTCTTACCGTGGCCGGAAGAAGGAGGAAACCCGTGTGGAAATCCTCCCTGGAAGTATATCTTCTGCAATGGCAACAGAGTCTCTCAGATTCAGACCAAGGACTTGGGTCTGGTGGGCCCGCTACCCTCCAACTTCAACAAGCTTTCCATGTTGGAGAATTTGGGTCTGCAGAACAACATGCTCAACGGGCCCTTACCCTCCTTCAATGGCTTGTCAAATTTGAAATACGCGTTTCTCAACGGCAACGGGTTTGAATCCATTCCCGGAGATTTTTTCCAAGGCCTTCGGAGTCTGCAGGTGTTGGCTTTGGATTCCAACAATCTCAATGCCTCTTCTGGTGGCTGGGTGCTTCCTAAAACTTTGCAAGATTCGGGGCAGTTGAGGAACTTTTCCTGCATGAGCTGCAACATGGTGGGTCCCATTCCGGCGTTTCTCGGCTCTTTGCCGTTGCTGGAGGTGCTGCAGCTCTCCGGGAACAGCTTGACGGGGGAGATTCCGGCGACGTTGAACGCCGTTCCGGCGTTGCGGATTCTCTGGCTGAACAACCAGCGTGGTGACGGGCTTACTGGGAAAATCGACGTTGTTGCGAGCATGATTTCGTTGACGAGTTTGTGGCTTCACGGGAATAAGTTTCGCGGGAGTATTCCGACGAACATTGGGGATTTGGTTTCGCTGAGGGATTTGGATCTTAATGGGAACGAGTTTGTTGGGTTGATTCCGCGTGGTTTGAGTGGGATGAAGTTGGAGCGGTTGGATTTGAATAATAATCACTTCATGGGTCCGATCCCTAATTTTGCTGCGGATAAAGTGAGTTTTGAAAGCAATATTTTTTGCTTGTCGAAGGCTGGGGTTATGTGTGCTTTTGAGGTGATGGCGCTGTTGGATTTTCTTGGGGAGTTGGGGTACCCTGAAATTTTGGTTAATTCGTGGAGTGGGAATAATCCGTGTGATGGGCCATGGTTGGGGATAAAGTGTAATGGGTATGGAAAGGTAGAAATGATTATTTTGAATAACTTTAATCTTAGTGGTACTTTGAGTCCTTCTGTTGCCAAGTTGGATTCTCTTGTTCAAATAAGATTGGGAGGTAATGATATCAGTGGTGGGATACCCAGTAATTGGACTAGTTTGAGATCATTGACATTGTTGGATCTGAGTGGTAATAACATTTCCCTTCCCTTGCCGAGTTTTGGGAAAGGGGTGAAGCTTGTGATTGATGGGAATCCTCTGTTAGGTGGTGCCCCAGAAGTTTCTCCTTCACCAGGTTCTGGTCCCAGTCCTGGTTCTGGTAGGGTTGAACCTCCTTCATCTGACAAGCGTAATCCTAATCCGTCTGGAGACTCTAGTCCCAGTCCAATGTCTGGTAGTGTTTCTCCTGAGTCAAATAATTCCTGGGGAAAAGGCTTGGTTCCAATTGTGGCTCCAATTGCAGGTGTTGCAGCTGCGGCTTTTGTTCTCATTCCACTTTATGTGTATTGTTTCAGGAAGAAAAAGGGTGTCTCTGAGAGAGCAGGGTCTCTGGTGATTCAGCCCAGAGATCCTTCTGATTCGAACAATGTGCTGAAGGTTGTAGTTGCTAACAACATCAATGGGGGTGTTTCCACAGTGACCGGTGCTGGGTCTGGGACTCTAGATGAAAGTGTGGAGTCTCATGTCATTGAATCTGGGAACCTTGTGATATCGGTTCAGGTCCTTCGAAATGTGACCAAGAATTTCGCACGGGAGAATGAGCTTGGACGCGGTGGATTTGGAGTGGTTTACAAGGGAGAATTGGATGATGGGACTAAGATTGCGGTGAAACGAATGGAAACGGGTGTGATTACCAGCAAGGCGTCGGATGAGTTCCAGTCTGAGATTGCAGTTTTATCAAAAGTCCGGCACCGGCATTTGGTATCTCTTTTGGGTTATTCAGTTGCAGGAAATGAGAGGATTCTGGTGTATGAGTATATGCCACAAGGGGCTCTCAGTAGGCATCTGTTCCATTGGAAGAGCTTGGAAATGGAGCCACTTTCTTGGAAGAGGAGACTCAATATTGCCTTGGATGTTGCTAGAGGAATGGAGTATCTTCATAGTCTGGCACACCAGAGCTTCATTCACAGAGATCTTAAATCATCAAATATTTTGCTTGGGGATGATTTTAGAGCAAAAGTCTCGGATTTTGGATTGGTAAAACTTGCTCCTGATGGCAAAAAATCTGTAGTGACCCGGCTTGCTGGTACATTTGGATACTTGGCACCAGAATATGCAGGTAATTTTGTTTTAATTTATTTTGCAAATCTTTTCCACTATGAAATTCTCTTATATTCCCGAATTTAATCACTTTATTTTTGCTGTGACTTCTGTATGCTATTGCCTGCTCTGTGTATGGTTTCTAAAAGCTGCCATATACCCTTCTTTAAGGTTCAGGTTTTCTATTAGAACTCTCAAGCAAAACTAATAGAGCTCAATTTTTTTAACTACTTTATTGACATGGGAAGTAGTAAAGTAACCGATTCAAAGGGAAGAAGATCCCAATTTACATGATAAGCATGGATTATGCACAGAATACGTATTGTAAGTTTGTAACATATAGTTGCTCTTTCAGCAATTTGTAGTAATCAGGGACCACATATTGAAACTTTCACAGTCCCAGATGCATGATCCTGATGTGTTTGACACATTAAAACTACACTGATTTCTGCATTTTATATTATATATTTCAGTGACAGGCAAAGTCACCACCAAAGCAGACGTTTTCAGTTTCGGCGTTGTGCTAATGGAACTGCTAACTGGATTAATGGCAATTGACGAGGATAGACCTGAGGAAAGCCAGTACCTGGCATCGTGGTTCTGGCATGTAAAATCAGACAAGGAGAAACTAATGGCTGCTGTTGACCCTGCCCTTGACATAAAGGAAGAAATGTTCGACATTGTCTCTATCATTGCCGAGTTAGCTGGGCACTGCACTGCCAGAGAACCACACCAAAGGCCAGATATGAGTCATGCTGTGAATGTTCTTGGACCGCTTGTTGAGAAATGGAAACCATCAGATGATGACACTGAGGAGTATTCTGGCATAGACTACAGTCTTCCCCTTAACCAAATGGTGAAGGATTGGAAAGAGAAAGAAGGAAAAGAGTTGAGCTATGTGGACCTAAAGGACAGTAACAGTAGTATCCCTGCAAGGCCTACTGGGTTTGCAGAGTCTTTCACTTCTGTTGATGGCCGCTAAAACAATTTCTTTGTTGATTTATTGAACGCACCTTGCTTTCCTTTTTCTAGTTTTAAGTTGGTGAAGTACAGATTCAAATCATCGCTCTCATTTCTAGTCTCCTCAAGGTTTTAAATTGCAATTGCTGTTGCAGTTTTGGAGTCTTCGAAACCTTAACATTGCAGAAAACTGTAGACAAATGTGTTTGCATTGTTGTGGTTTTGGAGACCATGTTAGTCTTGATGATGCAGCTACAATTGTGGTTTTATGCTCAAAACCTTGCTCCTAGATGTCCATTTTCTTTACTCTCGTGTCACCTATTTTATTGAGGATACGAAATAGTGACAGTTTGTTGGTACGGTGCAGACACCTCTGCATCCTCTTTTGTCTCAGTTCTTTCTGTCTGTGACAAGTGTTTCGTGTAGTGGTGGATTTAAGAGTTTTCATGCGTATGTTTGTATTTTCAACTTTGATATTTTAGATTCAATGGTTGTAGATAACGAACCACAATCAATGAGAATGCTTGTTATTTGTTCATTCATTAATGTTTCTGCTATCTGGGTCATGTAAATCAGTTTGAAGAGAATTGTACCAGAAAAGAAAAAACCTTTCTTTAGATTCAAAGTTAGATTTGAAATAAAAGTGTATTCACAATTTAGTTATTTAGATTTCGAAAAAGATAGTGAAATTTGAAAGAAAAATTTGATAGAATAATGTAAAAATTTTCCTTTTCAACTTTTTGTCATTCCTTCATTGTTTTCATTCTTATCAATATAACCGTGTTCAGTCTTTATCTTTTACCAGTGCATCATCACCACCAAACCATGCAAGAACACTTACGTCATTTAATGCATGTGACCTAACTTTTCTCGTTATCTTCTTCATTTAAGCGAGGAAGACACACACTCTTCTCTCACAAATCTCATCATTTTTCTCTCGCACATATACGAATATAAACGTGTCTGTCACTTTCAAATAAATTCACATGAAAACAAACACAATATACAAAATCCTTATCATAGATATATTTTTATTTCAATTTAAGAAATAAATTTAACAGTTGATACTTTATTGACAATTAACAATTTAAACTTATCTATATTACAAACTATACTTCCAACTATTAAAAGTCTGACTAAAAAAATTATTTACATATCTTAAAATTAAATTTAAGCATAAATTAATTTTAAATTGAAATAATCATCTTAATTTTTTTTAATTATAACTTATACGTACTTTTTTTCAAATTCTTATAATTATTTCAAATTGATTATATTACAAACTGAAAAATTCTTATAATTATTTCAAATTGGTTATATTACAAACTGAAAATTGATTATTTTAGTTTAAAATTTGTAACCATTATTTTAGTATTTTATTTTTGATTAAATTTTTCACGTGATTTATTTTTAATCAGGTTAGAATAATATTGTTTAAAAAATGTACGTGATGGAGATTTTCAGTTTTTAATAACGCCCTCAAAAGTTTAAAAAAATTATTTCAATGTATTTAAATAAAATTCAAAATTGAAAAAAGTATTCACAAATATTGTAACCTTTTTCTTACACATTTTAAAAATATTTTAATTATTTGAATTTGATAACATATGCATCAAAAGAAAAAGGTTTTAAAATAATAAAAAATAAATTTGAAAATACAAAATTTAAAATCAAATAACCATTAGTTTAAAACTTTTGTAACAGAGTCCTCGATTAATAAAAAGTATATTGAGAACTCTGTTGTCAGTTTTCCCACCAAAATAGTAAAATGTGTTATTTTCTTGAAAGAGCGAGAGTAGTGTTATTTGAATAAATTTTTATTTTCTATTGTTTTAAAAGAAAATAAAAGATGAAACCTTTTTTCTGAAAAAAAAAAAAAGAGTTATCAAGGAAGCCATGCACATTGCTTGCTAACGAAATAACTTGATACAAATTTGACAGAGTTTAATTCTTATAATTCGGAAAAAAATGTTTGTCTTCCATTAGAAAAAAATATGGATTTTAAAATATTTATTACAAATCATTTTTAATTCTTTAAAAATATATTATTAGATAAAATATAAAAAATTAAAACATTGTACTCTTTAAAAATAAGTGTTTGATAGTCGAAAGATTTCTTCTTTGTTTTTAGCTTTTTCAAAATTAAAAATGATATTTTTTTATTCTAATTTAATGTGATACTTATTAAATTTTAATATATTTAACGAAAAGTGAATTGATACTCGATACTATTTGTTATATAATGTTAGTATTTGATACTTTTGATTCTTTTAAGATTTATAAAATAGATTACATTTTTCTATCCTAAAACTAAGGTTGGAGATAAATATAGGGAGTTCAAATATTAGGAAAATGAAAATTAAAGAACAGTATTTTACGGAAACAAAAATTAAATATTATTTTTTTTTATAAGGATTCAAATCATAAATATAAATTTTACTAGATAAAAAATAAGATAAAGAAATTTACAGGAATGAAAGTCACAACTTCCTTATTTCATATATATTGAAAATATATGGAAGTTAATAGTATAAGATTGAGTCAGTGATAAGAATGGAAGGAAAGAAAATATAAGTTGTACATTTAAGTTAGGTAGTCAAATAAAAACATATTATTAAGAAATCCTTTTATTTAAAATAAATAAATAAATAAAATGAAAATCACCTTATAAACTTATAGTTATGATTATATATTAATATGTAGTAATGAATCTTTAGAAAATCTTTTTGAGTATCAATTTTTTTCATACTATACAGAAGTCTTAGTATCAAATATATAAAATATATTAAAATTTTAAAAATATACTTTTATTTATATATGTAAACAAAAAAAAATTAGAGTGACGAAAACTCCTCACACTACTAAACTTCACCACTCTTGATATGGTTTGATTAGAAATAAGTAAATCAAACTTAAAAAATTTATAATTAGTTTACATATTTAATCTAGAAAAATAATTTTTATTTGACTAATATAGACACAATTTTAAAAAATATGAACATCATATATTTTCAATAAATAAATAAATAGTTACTTTACAAGCCAAGAAATTTCAATCATGAAAAGTACCATTTGGTTTTGTTCTACTTTTATTTTTTTTTCTTTATGTATGTTTCTTATTATTACTCTGTATTGTAAATATATAACTCATCATATTTAGTGCAATAGTTATTTAATAAAGTTGGAATATTAAGTAAATTTTGATAGAAAGTATTTTATCCTCTCATTCATATTTTTTTATAAGGTTAACAAAATAAAGTAACATAAATAATACACAATATATATTTAATTACAAATTATAAAAGAAAACTCGATTCAAATATTTAGAGAATCAAACAAGACCTGTTATATTAAATATTTTGATATTATTTTTAAATTAACCAATTTTTCTTTTTTTGTCAAATTAGAATAATATATTATTTAATAAAAGAGATAACGGTAAAATCTCCCCACCAAACAATAATTATTGCTATAAAATACATAGTAGATATAAAATTTATGCCAAGAAATAATTAGGTTGTTGGATTATTGTTTTAAATAAAAGGGAAAAATAACCTTCTTATGTCCTTTCATTATTCTGAGATATATTTGACATATTTGGTTTGATTAATAAAACCACATCCAAATATAAAATAACAATAAACTGATTTCTATTAATTAATTCCAAAAATCACTTTTCAAAAACTTTTTAGGTTTATTTAAAAGTTACTCCTCAACAAGCATGCTCTCACATCAATAGCAGATTTAAACAGCACGAGCGCGTCCTTCTTTCCAGGTAAAAAAATAACCCAACACACTCAAAAGTATATATTTTGTATTTATGTATGAAACGAATCGTTTCGACCTTACTTGATCTCCAAGTCACACGCATAAGGCATACATAGGATCCGCGCGTGAACCCCAAGAATCCTCTGGACTTTCTACCCCTAATTACCATTATTGTCAGATATTCAGTATTCTCTTCAATTAATACAAATCCAAACAAATTAAATTACATTATACCACTTTAAACAATTTTTACACCCCATATTTAGTTTAATTTATTATAGAAACTACTCTAAAAATCATAATTATATAAGAATATTCAACTTTAATTGTCATCACAAATAATCAGTACCAATATTATATATATTTTATTGAATATAAATATTTATTTTAGATGAAATTTTAGTTAAGTTTAGATTAAGATGAGTTTAGAAATTGGAGTGATGGAAATATTCCAGTAGTAGAGTGAAATGCCAAAAATAGCCCTAACCGCCTCTCTATATTTTCAAAACTACACCTAAAACCCCACATCGCTCAGCACAACACCGCACCACCTTTCTCCAATTTGTACATAAAGTGGTGTAAACCCTTCGGTTCTGTTTACCACGCAAAGTTCTAAACACAAACGCGCGTTTTCAATAGCATCAACGATTCGGCGGAAAAATGATAGAAGCAGGAACCGCGTCGCTTGCCGTCGTCTACTCCGACGGTAACCGCGAGATCAACGTCGGCACTGTCGTGGTGGACCCCTCGCTCAACTTCAAGAGTTTGCTCTCGCTTCTAAGCCAGAGGATCGGGATCTCCCCTCACCAGTTCTCCGTTTACCTCGCCGCCGTCGACACCGACCGCAAAATTCCTGTCACAGCCAAGGTCAACCTCGCCGCCGTGCGCCGAGACGCTGCGGGGCACTACTTCTTTGTCAAGCGCTCCAAGCGCGCCAAGAAGGCGTCTGCAAACGCAAAGAAGAAGCCACCGGAGAAAGTCATGCTCCTCCGCCGCGCCGCCGCCGGAGATCCGCCTTTCAGGTCAGCGTTCGCGGCGCCGATTCTTGATCGCGCTGACTACGAGCAAAGATTGATGAATTTTCAGATGGAGAGAGACTCTTTTCGGATGAATATGGGCGCCTCAATCAACGGCGTCGCCGTCGGAAGAGAACCACCGAACATCGTTCCCGCCACCGACGCCATTTGCGACGAGTGTTTGAAGGCTAATACAACCGGCATCGACGCTGCTTTTCACCTGTGCGTGCTTGATACGGTGACGGTAGGGTTCCGGTCGGCGGCGGGACCAATTTCCCGGCCGGCGAAAAATTGCGGTCAAGACGGCGCCTAATTTCTGTTGGCGGTTCAGTTTTTTTTGTTTGTCTCCGTCCTTAAGAGAAGAATTGTGCATACAAAAAAAGAAAAGGAAGGGATAATGATCACGTGTGGAGGGGTATACGATAAGCCAAACCGAGGTATACCTTGAAACTTAAAAGTTATGTTTCACATTTAATTAATTAGTTCTTAGGTGACTATACGTATAGTACATAGACGATATTGCCCTAAGGGGTTGGGCTTTTAATTATTATGATGGATGTGAAGTGTTTTCTGGATGTAGGGTTGTTTTGGGAATTTCATATTTGTGTTGCTTGTGTAACACAATATGGAGAATGATGCAATGTGGTGCATTTGCAGGCTTGGTAGTGTGTAGGCCCTTATCACTTCAGAGAGGTTGAAATGTTTGCTCATCAAATAAATGCTTCCTCTTCTTTTGGCATTGCATAATGCATGAAACTTGTACCCCATAAAAAGAGTGAAAATAGATAATTCTTATGTTATGCAAGAAACTTCGTATTTCGATCTTATCTTGTTCAGTTTAAAAGGCATGTTTGGCTTTTCCATATATGTTTTCACACTCTAGAGCGGTGAAATTAATCTATTGAAAAAATGTTAATTGTTAAGCGATAATGTTTTTTTATTTGTTATGTGACGTTTGGGATGGGTCGCCACTCGCTCCGCAGGTTATGGAGAATAGTTATGGTTTTAACTTTCCGAGTCTTAACTTTAGATGTTGATTAACAAAGAATAAACTTTGTTAGCAAATTACTGTTAGTAACAGATAAACAGAAGGAAGTAATAGTGGGATTTGAATCACAATTCATGAATGATTGAACTTGCAGGTAGACAGAAAGAGAGCGTGTGAGCCATTCATTTTGAAAACCCTGGTATCTATTTGTTATTCCTTATCCACTCTAATGGTAGTTTCTATTCAATTCAATAATTACCAGATTATTCAAATAGTAATGACCTTAATGATGAGATTGCTGTTATTTTCATTGAAATATGACCATATGAACCTTTTGCAAACCTTGCGTTTTTGGTACGTTTTGAACGTTGCTATATATAACTATCAAGCAATTATTATGAGAGGTTATTTTACAGTTCTAGATTAGAGCTGTGTAAAGGAGGGTTAATCACTTTCAATGTGGCAATTGAGTTGGAAGAGAGTTCTAAATGTAGGAAATTTGGACCGTGTGTGCTTTTTAGTCGTAATACTTAAAAAATGTGACAGATGCATAAAGGAATCTATGCGTTTTGTCATCTGTTATATTTTTATTACACTTGAGTGAGTTGGCCATTTGTACAAAGTCTTTTAAAGGGGAATGACCCGTTTCTTCATCTAACTCTGAAGTTAAATGTGGCATTATATTAGTCTTTAAACTTGGAAACGTAATTTAAGCATAACAATTTCTATGGCAACTTCCAAACACTATTAGAGTTTAATGAATAGTGAATTCAAAAGAAAGAGAACACCTATACTTAAAAGTAAGAGTTAAAATAATTGAGTTAATGTGATAATGAGTGTTTGATTTTTAATTGTGCATATTATTAGAAAGGTTTTTGTGTTGAAATACCTTTGGTCTGTGGGAGAGGTAGATCTTATTTTGTTGACTATGTCTTGAAGAAAATAATGATTCCTTGGAAATTCATTACAAGTCAATGCAAAATCTGAAATTTGATTTCTGAAAGTTTTTGTTCCAATATTATTCGTATGGAAAGTGCACCGTTAATTATGGATAATCTTTTTTCATCAAGCAATTAAGAAAACATTCGGTGTGATAGTGTTTAGATGATAAATTTCAAGAGGGTAATTTATATTTTTATAACTATTTTGCAGTGAAATATATTTTATATTATTTGAAATAATAATCTAGGAAAAAATGAAATTTATAAAATTATTTTAACTAGTTAAAATTAAAAAAAAAAAAAAATTCGTGAAAAGGAATTTCAGTCTCTTCGAGGGTTTGTATCCTCTCCTGCAAATTTCCTCCTCTTTCGCTTTCGCTCTATTTTTTCTCTATCTTCGCCTTCATACTTTCTATTTCTCATCTCACGCTCTTTTACCTTTTACCTATCTTCTCTTATTAATAAATATTTAAAATCGGTAGTTATTCATATTTTTTAAACTATTAAATATTAATTTAAAATTTTGATATTAAGATTTATTTTTCTTCATTATATAGTGTTTTAAATAATAAAAATAAAAATTGATTTTTTTTAAAATTTAAATGGGTTTATGTAAATAAAAAACAGAAATTAAGTAAAAATTGTTTAAAATTTAAATTCCTAAGAAGCATTTAACTGACACATTATAACCATTGAATTTTAAATAGAAAATAATGATGTATTAAAACACACAAAATTATGCTGTGAATTTTATTTGAAAGGGTTGAATAATTCCCATCTTGGACCAATATGTGTTTTTTGATAAGGTATAGATGATATGTTAGCTGAGGGAAGTGTAAAACAATATATTACATTACTTAATAGTTTGTGATCTTTACCTAATTATATTGTTTTTAGTGGGTCTTCAGTTATCCCTATCTTGTCCAATCTTACCTTAATAATATTTTAGGTTGTAATTATCTAGTCATGTCACTTATTTATGACTAAACTTTATCAGCTTTTGTATTAGAGATTTAATTTAGTTGCATCTAAAATGTATACAAATTTCTAAAACTTTAGAATTATAACATTTTGACTGGGTCATTCCGACTCATTATACAGGTTTTTGGGCTCGAGTAGTCGTCGTTAGAAAAAAAAAAAAAAAAAACTAGTTTTCTTTGGTTGGAATCTTCCCACTCATGATGTACATCAATTATAAACAAATTATCATGTTTGAACTATGCAAAAAATGTGTATACACACGTACGCCCATTATATTAAATTTAATTTAATGTAATAATATTTTTTTTATATAAGCTTCTTCTGAAAGAAAATTCCAAATAAACTGAAGTGACTTTAGTTTTTTTTTTTTTTTTTATTGTGATTGTACTTGGGACAAAATAAATTGTTATTGAACACTATCATAAAAGATCACACATGCATCTTGCACATATGCACCAGAATTTGAAATGTGAAACGAGTTAATATGAAAATCCCCTTAAGTAAAAGTTGCACATTCAAACTTTATTAAATTGAACTTTAATTAATAATATTTCAAAATACTACTTTGATTTTTTAATAATTTTCTACCTTTTAATACATTTTTTAAATATTTAAAATATTTATTTTAAAATATGATGATGAATAATTAGAAAGTAATATCTTTTTTGTCTGTTTTATTAAATTTTTTATATCAATCATTATTAATAATAAAAAATTATATTAAAATAAATTTAGACAACACCAATTAATATTCATTTAAACAATTTATTATTTTTAACTTATTTATATAAATTATCTTTTATCCTTTGTTTTTTAAATAAGAAAAGTCGACCAGAATTGGTTCCCAGTAAACCAATTTTGGACTGTAGATGTCAGTTTTGCTGTCAGAGTTCTGAGAACTGAATTCTGATAATAATACAATAAACAAGTCCATTCCTATAACAAACAATTGAAAATAGTTAATTGCGGAATCAAAACATTATAATAATTCAATTCTATTTGTATCTTTAATCAACTTTGTCAGGCAAAGTTAGGAATCTTCATATAAAATCTGTAAAAACAAAAAGAAACACTAAAATTCCAAGAAATACGTAAAATAAATTGAAAGAATATTTTCAATAATAAAATCAAATAGTAAAAAGATTTATAACAATTAGTATGTTAGTATCATGAATAATAATTACTTTGACACGAGTGATGTACATGTATCAATAACTTCTATATGGAAATATACAAATTATATATAAATATAATTCACAAAAACCGGTGTACAAAGCAACATTTACTTGTGTCTTTTATATGTATCTTCAAACAAAATTGTCTAGTGCAACTTTTAAAAATTTACCTATTATCTTTATATTTTGTTGAATCAAGAAAGTTTATATAAAAGGAAGAATGTGGTGTGCAACCACTTTAGAGCTCTGAGAAATTAAAAAGAAAAAAAAACTGTCGTGCAGTTATATATAATTAATTTTTTTATTAAAATTTAAAATTTTAGAAAATATTACAATTTTTTTTAAACTTTGAACTTTTATAATTACAAAGTAAATACAAATAAAAAATTTAACAAAAAAACTACCTTGTATATTGTTATAGATTGATATAGTTTTGTTTTAGATTAATACAGATATATTGACTATTTTCGAATTCATTAACAGAACTTACGGAACTACTATTTTAAGCCACCTTAGTGCTAAAAACTATTTAAAAAAAACTTAAATACATATGTTATATATATATATATATAAAGTTATGTTAAATATCATTATAAATTTATAACATTAAGATGATATTCCAAAATTCAACAATTACACATTAAATGATATTTTAAAAAAGAAAGTCAAGAATAACAACATGGAACCAAATTAAATCCATTCAAAGAAATATATAAAAGAAATTCTCTTTAAAGAAATTAAATAAATAAATAAAATTTATTATAAAAGAATTGAAGATAATGAAAGCTAGAAGATGTTTAACTTTTTGTCAATTTTAAAATTAGTGAACTTATCTATATAATGATTTCCTTCACGAAAAAAATATATTTTTTGTCAATTTTTAAATTAATGAGTTTATCTATATAATGATTTCTTTCAAAAAAAAAAAAGAGAATTTTTAAAATCTATAGCATCGCAACTAGTATTATGTTTTCTTTTATGTTTGAAATTGTGTAGTCTAAATTGTAATCATTAAGTGTTGTGAATACCTATCAAAGGATTTTATCATCATGTATTAATTATAAGTAATATTGATATCATTTTATATGATATAGATATACGTTATTGGTGATTAAAAAATCTTTTAAGAAATATTAGTCTCTTTATATGTATAGATATTTTTTTATATCAAATTATGTTGTATCTACAACTTAAATGAGGTGGATGTTTTATGTTAAGGTGATTTTGCACATTTGTTAAAATGCTAAAAATGTTTAGTTTATATTTAGAAAAGTTTATTATAATCAAATGATAGATTTATATACAGACTTAATTAAATTTTTCATATGTTTTCTTAGGTCTAAAAGGAGACAATAGATGTAATTTTTACTAAACTAATCAACTTACAACGCAACTCATGTTGAACAATGTAAACTTTGAAATATACAACCATAAAATGCTATTTATTTTACCACCAATAGAGCTTCCTTAACTTGATGCTCCTTTCCTTAGGATATAGTCTAGTTGGTTTTCTATCATTGTTTCGAATATCTACACAATAAATACATACATAATTGTGTGCGGAAAATACATAACTCATCAAAATATTTGTAGGAGAAGTACATTACAACATATTTATCTCGAAACATGGTATCTTCAATTCTTCATGGCGAATCCAGGGTTGATAGAAGAAATAACACTTACACCTTAATACCCATTTCCCAAGACAATAAGGAGAATGAGCAATCTTATAACTGTGACGAGTTTTGTGGAACTCCTTGGAGAATTGTTAGAACTTTTGTGGGTTTAATGGCAGTTGTTGTTCTCTTGATAATTATTATCGTAAATCAACATAATCTTACTAAAATATCACATATCACCCCACCAAAATTTTTCATTCATTCTCTACATGTTGACACATTTAATATCTCTCAAGGAGAGTTATCAGCGACATGGAACGTGAACTTAACCATCTTCAACGAGGCCAACTCAATATTCATAAATTTTCTCAACTTCAAGGCCGTTATGGTGTACAAGGAAGACATACCTCTAGCACTAAGTACCCCAATTCAATTAGAGAGTTTATTAGACACACATGCCATTTTCTCCATGAATAAGAATGAGAACAAGACGTTGCATTTGAATTTTAACACTACTGGGTGGGAGAAAGATCAACCTGTGGTGGATGATGATGTGATTCAAGAGATTGATGAAAAGATGAAATTGGGTGTTATGAGCTTTGGATTAAAGATAGAAGTGGAAGTTGAAACCGAATTTAATATGATGAATGATCCATTCATCATAGAATCTTATTGTTCGAATTTGGAAGTTGATTTTGCATTATTGGAAAGAAGCAGGATGATGACACTGGACGATGCTGATGAGGTCAAAGAGTGCATGAACAATTTGGATCAATGGAATGATATAGGATATTAAGAAACTAAAATTTTGAATTTTGACTTAGCATGATAATTGAAGGGGACAAATTAAAAGGTTTCTTTGGTTTCTTATTTTTGTTTATGGATAGAATGGGAAAGAGTCAATAAATTTGTAACAAAAATAAATGGCTAAACCTAAAAGGTTACTTTATTACTTCATGATATGTCATTTTTTTCGTTGATATTGTTTTAATTTGATATTTGATATTTTTAAAATATTTATTTTATTTTTAATTAAAATGTTAAATAGGTTAATAGAGTTTACTCACATATCTGTCAATAAAGTCTTTTTTTTAAATATAAAATACTAAAATGAAGTCTTTAAAATATAATATCAAATGGAGACTTTAAACCTCGGTTAACGATACATCAATAAATTTTACTACCATTTAACGTTAAAAGAAATTAAAACTTGTAAATTCTAAAAAACATAAAATTCTAAACTAAAACTTGTAAAAATGAATGCACCAAAAGATAGAACACCAAACCATAAAGGAATAAATTACCACTTAGCCAAAATAAATTATGGCTAGTTATCGATTTATTTGCTGAGATAATTAAAAGTTAATATTTTGGTTGATAAATAATATGTGTAAATGAAGTTATGAATGTCTGTGGAGTCCTGAGAGCGACACATACTCAGAGATTGTTTTGAAAGTAACATTAAATAGCATGCATAAAATCAGTAATCATAATTCAAGATTAGTAATCATAAACATATTTCATAATTCACACTAAAAAAATGGTAATCATAATTTCATGTCGTAGTAAAATATAAATGCATAAATCATGAATATAAATAAAATAAGTCATTTAAGACATATTTTCTTGTATTAAAGTATAGTTATAAAAAAGAAAAGCTAATCATTATCAGTATTGGTTTTTATGTTTTTCATTTACATGAATGTCTTACTGGAAATTGGATCCTCTCTTCACCAAGCCCATTACAAACTCATCACGCTTTCATTTGGAGCCCAATAGAGTATTCTCCTAAGCCCGACAACGATTTCTTAATCTAATTAATTATATCTCTCTCCCTGATAATTATTTGAATTTAGTGATAATGGATTTACATTATAAAATAAATTTACATTGTTATCAAATTCTAAATTGTGATCAATATGGATTTTAATTTAGTTATAATAAAAGTTATCATAATAATTTATGATTGAATAATAGAATAAAACTATTTTACACAATTGTATAATTTTTTTCCCTTCTAATTATTATACCAATATTCCTAATTCCAGTTATATCTCAAGGTCATAATTATTTTTTTCGTTATCATCATAATTAAATATATTTTTTAGTATATATAAATATAGTTCCATCTATTTTTAATCCCTGCAAAAATATTTATTAATTGTAAATCTCTCATATTTTTCAATCGTTATTTTTTAGTCATTATAATTAATTGAAATTAGTTTAATGTTAAAAATGAAAAACAATATATATGAAGAAGTTAAAAAGATATATTTCAAATTGAGACAATAACGATATTTATATTTTTTATATTTTTGTATTCAATAATTTAATTTTAATATTATATTCGATATATTAGATATTAGTAATGTTATATCACTAGTATTTTTATAATTTTATGTAATACTAGTAATACTTTAATAATATCTACTACATATACTATTTATATAGTATATATAATATTAATATATTATAATTATTAATTCTAAAAATATAAACATTTTATGATTTTTGTATTTAAAATTCGTGTTTATGATATATTAATGCTTTTTTTAAACCATTAAAATTATCATATTAAAATTAATATATATATATATATATAATAAATTAGAAACATCTATGTAAATTGTAATTGTTTCAAATAAAAAATAGAATCTTAAAAATAAATTATTGAATGAAAATTAAAATAACATGTATGATTATACTTTTTTTATATTAAATAATAAATAAAACATTTAAACCAATTATAATTCTCTTGTCTCCTCACCATAACCTATATATATGTACAAGACAGAATAATGGCATCCAAGTTATATTTTGGATGATTTCAACTTCATTAAAAGTACAATTTATGAAATAATTTTTTTATAATACGATAATATGTTTATAATAATATTAAAATATAGTTTTTAAAATATTTGTTAACTTATTTTTCATATTTATTTATCTTACAATTTAATTATACATAATATTAATTTAAATAAAAAATTATTCAAATACTTAAGATTCCAAGTCGAATTTCTTTCATCATTACTTATGTATCACTTTTCTTGACAATAAATTACAAACTAACATGTTAAAAATCCACACAACATAAAATTACTTCATCCTCAACAACTTACAACTTACTACATTTGGCTTCCTAGACTTAATTAACCTATTTATATAATCTTATCTAATCTTGTCTTATCTATTATGTTTACATTTACACACATTACAACATAGAAACAACCAAACCTACCATCATCACACATTTCTATCAATCTAATTTTGTCTTTTCTGGCCTTCATCACCAAGAACCCTCCTTTCTCCTTCTTTCTTCCAAGGGTTCACCACATTGCGTCTCTTTCCCCCTCCCTCTCTCTCCCTAACTCACCATCACACTCATTGGGAGAGAGGACAAATCAAACCAAATTCATCACCACAATTTTAACAACAAAGTCAAAGCTTTAGGTGACCAAATCATCTTTAGTTTCTTGCAATATCAAGAAACACAACACAAACCTTACCATCATCATCATCTGAATCAACATGGGTTCCTCCCACCACGAAAGAGGTAATTCCCAAACGGAATCACCACCACATTCCAGTAACTTTTCCTCAGGAAAATCCACGGACTACCCACCACCACCACCAACCACCACGTACCCCACCCATCCACCACCGCCAATGTATTACCCAAATCCCCATTACCCCCAATACCCTAATGCTTACCCTCCCGGTTACCATTACCCCCAACCCGCACCTTACTATGGTCCCCCTCCCTCCTACGAAAGAACCTCTTCATCTTTTGGTCGGTGCTGCCGAAGCTTCATCACGTGTTTCTTAATGATCCTAACGCTTTTTTTCCTCACGAGCATCCTCCTAGCTCTGATGCTACATCCGCAACTACCTGAGTACAAGGTTGCCTCCTTGTCCGTTACAAACTTCACAACCGAGCCAACCCTAGGTGGCCAATGGGACACCAAAATTTCCATCGGAAACCCTAACGAGAAACTCGTCGCTTATTTCGCAGACTTTAACGTTGACATGTCGTACAAGGACGGTATTGTGGCGGTTAACCGTGCGCCTGGACTTGCGGTGAACACGAAGGATCATGCCGACGTGAACATGAGAGGCTTGTTCAACCAAGCGAATGGAAATGCATTGGACAAGAAAACCATGGATGATTTGGTCAAAGAACGGGGTACCGGCTCCGTTACTTTCACTTTGAGGGTGTCTTCCATGATCATTCTTAAATCTGGTTCGTTTTCCACCAAGAGGGAAGAGCTTATTGCAATTTGTGAAGGGTTGAAGATCACGTTTCAGGATAATAATGCCACTTCTGGGGAATTGGACAACAAGGGAAAACCTGTTGATTGCTTGCTATATGTTTGAAGTGGTCATAACCTATAAATAACCTTTTTTGCAACACTATGGTAGATTAAGTAGAGTGAGATTAATATAATTTGGTATTGAGTTTGAGTAGTTGCTCAAATACTCAAATACTCGCTAACAATGTAATTTTTTTGACTCACCCTCAACTACCATGGTAACATCACTCTCATTTTTTCTCACAATTTTTTACGATCTCCAGCTATGATAAAGGTGCAAAAGTAGAGAATTCTTTTAGTTTCTTAAAAAAAAAATACAATCTCATGTGTTTTATTTTTGTTTGTAGAAAGAGAATGGTTACTTGTGTATAGAATTGCATTTAGTAATATTGTCTTGTATGGGGAGATTGTGGATTTCGATAACCATGTGCATAGATATATAGAAATTCAATTAATTTCGTTTGTTACTTTTTTTTTTTTTTTTTTTTTTTATGTTTTTTTTTTTTTTTTTTTTTTTTTAAGTTTCCTTTATCTTTCTTTTCATATAAGTGTTCTAGTTTGATACTACTGGTTTCTAATAAACTAATAAGTAAATGTATTCCATCCAATGTTGTTACATACATAGAAAATTAACATATAAGGTGCTTCATTCTATCATTGAATTTGGATGTAGTTAAATTAAATTGAAAGTCCTTTATACTCTTATTAAATAGTTTTTTTCATTATAGGATTTTGTTTATGTTAATAGTCTTACTTATTTTATATGAATGAATTTTTATAATATTTGTTTATAGAATTTTTCTCCCAAAAGATTATAAAAAAAATTGAGTGTGAAAGTAGAAAATAATATATATTGACACTACTACATGTATAATAATTAGTAACATAAGAAAAATGTTACTAAATCAAACAAAAATATTACCAATATAATTTAATAACATCTTTTCAAATGTTGCAGATTATGTTACTAAAGACTTTTAATAACATTTTCACTTATTATTAGAAATATTTATAAAAATATCACTAAATATTTTTTGTAATATTTATTTAATAAAATATAACATTTTAAAAATAATACTAAAAACTTTTAGTAATACTTTTTAATAAAAAAAGTAATACTATAAAGTTGTTACTAAAACTTTTTAAGTAACGTTTTCTCTTATCATTAGAAACATTTATAAAAATGTTACTAAATATTTTTTTTACATTTATTTAATAAAAAGATAATGTTATTAAAATTTTTTAGTTATATTTTATAATAAAAAAATAATACCGTAAAAATGTTACTAAAATTATTTAGTAATTTTTTTTAGTAAAGAGACAACATTTTAAAATTATTACTAAAAGTATCTAGTTACATTTTTTTTAGCAAAAGTAATATTATAAAAATGTTATTAAATGGTTCTCTTAACATTTATTTAATAAAAAAATTATTTAATTTTTATCTATTGTTTTAAATGATTCTACTAAATAATAAGGCATTGTAAACAATAGATATTGATCCCACAAATCTAAAGATATATAAAAGGATCATTTAGTTTTGTCTTTTTTTTTTTAAATAGTTCTGCTAAATAATAAGACATTACACACACTAAATGTTGATCAAGATATACAAATATTTGGAACTGCTACAACAACAATGTAGCTCAAGACTGCATCTACAACACACATTAGAGGTCTCGTTAAAAAAAAAGTAATCTTCAAATTTATTTTCTTTTGTTGTCGTTACATCTTGGAGAGCAAAATGAAACCAGATCAAGACCAACACATAAATATGTAAAACAAGTTAATAAAGTAGTTACAATGACTGATTTGTGAATGGTATTATTTTATTATACCTTTCAAGTATGAGAAATATTAAGTGAAATATTATATATATTTAAAATCTAATAACATAAAACTCAGAAATCTAACATTAAGGGTAAATGCCATTGACTACACTAGTTACAAGGAATAAAACTAAATATATGTCAATCTCTAGATGAGGTATAAATAGTTCAAGTAGTTGGTAAATCCTACAGGTACAATTGCGTTCTAAATAACTGATAATAAATTACCAAATATTTAATAGAGTACAAGACACTAAAAAAAAATATGAATACATTGATACTGTAACAACTACATTCTATGACAAGAATGATTTTCATCAATCATTTATAATATATTAACATATGAAAAACAACTCCATACTAATAAGAATATGTGAAAACAAAAAGAATTAGAAATATCACAACAAAGGTCTTATGCTCCAAGGATTTCAAAGAAGATATGTAACTAATGCAAAGTATACATAACCAATAACTTTAGTATAACATTGTGGTATTCAATGACCTTACTTGAGCATAGCAGGTGGAATCTTATTTAGTCTTGCTTTCCAATCTTGTGAACTAAGAGGAAAACAAAATTATATTGTTAATAATGATTGTTTAACTAAGCATACCAACATGTCAATCGATAATATTTTACAAACAAAGCAGTATTCTAAATACCAAGCTTGATTTATATTTACATACCAATAGATTAGTCGGGGACAACAGGAACAACATTCTGCAAAAAAAAGAGCATAAGATAGTTAAATTATCTTATATAAAAATATGCTAATATGACAATTAAATGTCATTCACCTTCAATTTTGAGAACTGATCAGCGAACAACAGATCCTGATGAACCAAGTCAATCAACCTAAAGAAAGATAAAAAACAATAAAGTATCAAAAGATTGAAATTTTGTAATTTTAACTTTTAAGTTTAAGATATCCGTGTAAGTAAGCTTGAAACAAACTACAGAAAACTACAATTATATTTTTAAATGTTCAAGTAAAGAAATTGTTGCTATCTAACCCTACAAACAAAATATATTTTTAACTGCATAAAGATAAGCTAAAAGATATTTGAAACACAAGGTTAAGTTCAAGGACACACATAACACTTGTGTCAAATTTCCAATGTTGAGTTGGAATCCTAAACAGAGTGTCATCATCATGCCCTTGATGACTTGGGTGATCCATCCACATATTACTCTGACCAGGACAATAAACCTTGTAGAAAGGGAGTAAACTAATAAGGGAGAAAAGGAAAGAACTAGGTTATGTCATGCTTGGTGTAGTCAGGCCAGTTTTCAATGAAAGATGATTGCTCAATTACCTTAAACTGCACGACAACCATGTAGATAAAAACTACAAAAACTAATAGCATAGTACACAAGACTTAATTTCACTGCCTGAGGTAAGCGAAATCAAATTATCGTAAGCCAATTAAAATCCAGAAGCAACATACAACAATAACTAGGGTTTTGATAGAAAACAAAACGAAATCGAACCTCCTTAAACCTCTGAAATTGCTCTTCTGGCAAACCTTGTTGAGGAACCTAGAGAACTTTGGTGAAGTGGTGCAAGTAAATGACGAGAGAGTGTTAACTCGCCGTGATGAAGAACTGGAAAACGGATCGCAAGAGAATTTAGAGTCTGAGCATTGTACTAAAATTGATATCTTTTTCATTTCATCATAAAAGCCTAAATATTAGTCTCCTACCTAACTTACCATACCTGTGATGTTCCACTGCATTTAGAACCCTTGAAGAACAACATTTTGTTGGCACTAGATTGAATGGTGAAGGGAAAAATTCGAAGATGCTAGTGTGAAGTGCGACGAGAGAGAAGTGTATGTCGAAGGTGAAATGTGAGTGGGGTGTGATGCAGAAAAACTATTCTTTGTTTATTGAAGTGTAGTATGAGTTTTGATTTTAGTTTCAATTATAATTAATCCATTTATTGATTTTTTATATGTTATTTTATTTACAGTGACATTTATATAAAAAATGTTACTACAGTAATTAAAATTTTATAAATTTATGTATTGTAACATTTTAATAAATGTAACTGTCAAGACGTTACTGAAAATACATAATTTTATGTACGGTTACATTTTAAATATATCTAACTCTAAAAGTGTTACTAAAGATAGTAATATGTATTGAGCGTGTAAGCATTCTTAATGTAATTCTTCATGTAATTAAGAAGAAACTAACCATATGCATAATAATGTATTGTAATACTCATATCAATCAACGAAAGAATTGTAAAGGTGAATATTATGCAACGAGGTACATATACTTTGTCAACGTTATTGGCTTAGAGGTAAGTAATATAAAACTAACATATACTTTTTTTTTAAACAGTTAAATGTGTCATTTTTATTGATTAAATAATATTTGGTAACTCATCTACATTAAAAGATAAAGTAATAAAAATTATTAGGGAGTATTAATGTTATCTTTAAAGTATTTCTTATAACTTATATAAGATTTTATATAAATATACGCAGAAATTTTGCATTTTAACATCCTTGTATAAAATAATTTATAATATTTATATGGATAATTCATGTTTATATACTTACATTTGTGTCAAATTAGATAATAACATTTAATTAAAAAGAAACATGATTATATCAAGATTGTGGATTGTTATACACAAATATATTGATATGTACAGGGAGAAAATCACTTAAATAATATTTTAAAAAAATTAATTTCAATTCAGTTACTATTAAAATTGATGTTGCAAATGTAACTTATATTTGTTGGTAGAGTTGTCAAATGGCTCGACCGGTTCTAATAATAACTCAACAATATTGACTTTACTCATTTTCTAAATGGACTGGAATATTTTTGATAGCTTCATCCTGTATTGGGCCAACAGATAATTTTGACCCGTTTTAGTAAATAAAGATAAATCTTTATAAAAATAAATATATAGTTTTAAAATCAAGTTATTTTAAAATTAAATTTGAATTTTAGACACATTTATTTGATAAAATATAAATTATAATAGACATATGATTTTTTTTAAAAATAATATTACTTTTTTTTAAAAAAATATAATTATTATTTCATAAAATAGTTCAATCCATAAGCTTTTGAACTAATTCAATCTAAGTCTATTTAGGTTGCGAGTCAAACATATTGAAATGAATTTAAACTTTTTTTTTTCTAATTTATCCTAACCTATTTTATGGGTTTTTTCATGAGTTATCTGCATTTTAGCAACTTTATTAATTAATATAATAATTTTTATAATAATCGATATGAAAATATTGTGCAAACATGCCTGGCTACTAATAGGTGACAATTATGACACTAAAACTATGTAGAATCGACCTAAAAAAATTATTATAATTAGTCTGGCTAACATATTATAACATATGGAGCATTTGTTATGAATTTTAATCGGTAAGTATGGGTCCTTTATCATCTAGAGATTTACGTCTTCAAACAAATGTAGCAAAAGATGCTTGCAGGAAAAGATTTACAAATAATATCAAAATTGTTTTAAGCTACTTAAATATGAATATTTGCAGGTGTATCTTATGAGATTGATAAAATCTCTTCACCTACTTAACTCGAATCTAGATTTCGAAAAGATCCGATTTGAAGTCACTTAAATTAATGAGTTTCTTTTATAAGTATTTTTTAAAAGAAAGGGATGAAAAATTAAAATTTACTTGTTTTTATGTTAAAGTTAGTTTATTTGTTAAAAAATTATATATATTTTTTTAAGTTTTATTTTATTAAAAAATTATTTTCTCTAATGGTTTGTTTTTATTGGGATAAAAAAAAGGAAAAAAGGGTATGGTAAATAAAAATAGAAAGTTTGTATTTGATTTGATTCATATAATAGAAAAAATAAATAAATTGCTTAATATGGTAAATAAAAAAATACCATTGCTTTAATTTTAAAAAGAATAATGAGTATGACTTAAAATTAAAAGATGCTTAGTTCCAAAGTAATTAATTTATAAATTTGAAAATAATATTTTATTTTTTAATGATATTTCATAAATTACAAAAATTAAATTGTTAATATAATTTTAATTTATTAATATTTATTTTTCAAGAAATCAAAATCACTAATATAAAATAAATATTCAATTAATTTTTTTTAAAATTTAAATAAAAATTTGAGCCATTAAAAATTTTAAAATCAATTTAAGTTACTAGTGAAAAAGATATTACTTATATATATATATATATATATATATATATATATATATTTAAATATCATTATAATTATTTGCATCAAAATATTTTTTTTGTTTTTCTTTTTTATCATATTTAATTTGTATACTAATTTTATGGTTCTTTTTGGTCAAATTCAAAGTAAATATAAACTAAATTTATTTTAAAACAAAGTTTAAATCAATAAGAATCACACCCATAATTAAATTAATTGCATTTGACAAGTACATATGTAAGAGATGAAGTGGACCTAATTGATTGTGTGGTCATATAATATCTATTTTGTCCATACACACTTACTCTCTATTAATGAATGCATTTATGAAATGAATTAATGTAATTACGAAACGTAATTGATCATTATTTTTTTTTCCATCATAAATCCTTAAATTCAGTCTCAATTTGTAGTTATTGGCATTCATATTCTTAAATTAAATTATTAATTACACCAATTTAAGAATTGTAATCTCAAATTGTTTTTTCATTCATAACTGAAACAATGTAAAAATTTCAAAATTTTTGAATTTAAATTTTTAAAATGATATAAGTTAGAAAATAATTTTTGATTTAATTGAGCTTAATATTTTATAACAAATTTTTAAAAACTTTTCTTTGCAACTAAAATTAATTTTTATCTGTTAAATATTTCATAACAACATTTTTTCTGTATTATTTAGTTTTAACTTAAACTGGATAATGGTAAGATTATATCGAATATAATGGTGTTTGAGGGTAAAATGATGAATGTGTAACGTTCTCTTGTTTTCAGTTCTTGGTGGAATGAAGCCAAAAATCCTACCTTCTCCTCATTCTATCCGTTCATATCAGCACAAATCAGTAAATATAAACAAAAAAATCTACTTTTGTTTCTGTATAAGTGTAAATTGGTGTTAACATGTAATACCAATCATTATTTGTGTGCGTGGCTCAAACTGTAGAAAAGCGCAAACTGTACTAAGCAAAATGCACATCAGATCTCATGCAAAGTATTTCAACAAGAAACAAGTCCATCATTACATCTAATAACCTCTGCTTATAGATTTCCTCCATTAGTTAACCATCCATATACATAAATATTGTGATATCACCATTTCATCAGCTATCAGATCATAAATCCGGTGAACAAATTAAAACAGTTCAGTGAAAATCTTATTTTCATTAACACTGCTAATTAATTTATGAACAAGCAATCACAACACAGGCTAGGCTAACTTCAGAAAGTCATGTGGACTGATATAAAACAACATATCTATTAGTAGCATGAGTTATTCTTGTATGGATCAGGTCTTCTAGAAAATCTTACAAGTCAGATGCTTGGTCGAAATGTGGAAATAGATTTTTGGACATTCAAGTAAATACTCAGTATTTAAAGTATTAGAGTATTAGTTTAAAGAGGTATCTTTTTTAAAGATGATATCATGCTATTTATACAGACAAATGAAAATAGGTCATGGTGAGTCTGAATTATCACGATTTTTTAAATTAATTTTAACTGTACAAGTGGTTTAGAATATTTAATTAACGTTAATTACAGTTTAGTCTTATTTATCATTTTAGCTTTCTTACGGGAATTCAGCACAGTATCTTAGTGACACCCCAGTCTTTGTACAATCTGAACCAAATACAAGACAATATATAGAAGGTAATCCTGACAGGATTTAAGAAAAATTGAAAAGGCTAACTGTTGTGTAGTTATTGGTGAATAGCGTGAGTTTAGGAAGAAAGATATAATAGGAAAACTATATAGAAAAGAAAGTTGTCCTGAGGCAATATATTTTTGGAGAAAAGACATTATTTATTTCTTAGATGACTTGCAATAAATTGATTGTAAACATATTAGCAGAGCCACCAACTTGCATTGTGTCGATTAATCCATTTTTTATTGTTTACGGTCTTTAAAAATATGTCTCTAGGATAACGTCATTACTTTTGAAATATATTTTTTAGTGCTGCAATTGTTATTTTAGAATTGTAATCAAAGTTACTATAAAAAAATTTGCAGCAATTCAACAAATCCTCTAAAATAGATGCAGACTTAAATTTGCAATTTATAGACATTTATTACTTGATAAGTACTATCGATCAAACTAGCAAACAGGCTCTAGGTTCATCATAATCATTCATAATACTCAACAGGATTCCCGATTCTATTAAATTAGATTTTTACTTAAAAAACCTCTTCATAACTGTGAAGTTAGTTCATTGGTGAACCATAGTTCAAGCATGTTATTTGCTTACTCTTCATTTAACTCAGCAAAACATGAAGTTCACAAGTCAGAGAATCTTAAGTTGATACGAATAGTAGAATCGCGTGCTGAAAATTAATCATTACATTTGCTTGGATGGTTTGAAAAATCATATATGTAGAGACAGCCACATGGAGAAAATCAGATCCTTGAGACTTGATACGCTATAATAGTAACCTGTGCTTCTAGATAATCACATCTTAACAAATGTCTAGTAAATCTTATTTTTCCCAGGTAAAATTGACCAAGAAGCATGAGCATGAGTTTTGCATCGAAATCATTGGACAGCAATGGAGATGAAAATCATTTATTGTTGTGACATTGAGATTTGGGGTAATTTCTTCAAAGATTTATAAGAAACATGGTACAGCTGGGAATGCTTGGTTGAGTAATGGACCAAATGCCTTGTAGTAATGAACTCAAGGAAACCCTATCGCCCTTGTCTTTTGATATCAGCGAATATTTGTATCTGAAAATTTTGGAGAAAGTATTGAAAGAAAAAAGTAATAAAGAGTGCTCATCATCAACCATCCTCAATGAGTCCAAGATCTTTACAGAAATTACCTCTTCATTCTCATTGGAGTATAGATGGCTGCATGATTTTCTATCTCCCGTATAAACCAGCAATGGTGTTGATGCTAAACTCATGGCCATGTTTGTTATTCAATAATGGGAAAAACAAAATTTATAAAACATTTGTTAAGATGTGTGATTATGCAAGATGTAAGAAAGGTGCGCTGGTATGAAAATTTAGCCAAATAGGCCAAACTGTGGCAGAAAAGCACCACAAAGTGAATGAGTCTCTCACCTGATGGATTTTGGGGAGGATATATTACCCAGAACACAGCCTTATCAGTTACCAGCAGATGCAGAGGGACTATTTCTAGGAATTGAATTCACGATCTTCAGGTCACAAGATAACAGCCCCAGCATGCAAATTAGAAACAGCTCAACACAATAAGGCCAATTATCATCTGATTTTCACCATCCTAATTTTAGAGAGAAAGATCAGCATTGTCCAGTTATTAAAAAGAACAACTGATATATAGGAAAGGGGATAAAAACATACAATATTAAGTAAATTAACATATAAGTCAGGATCCACTTGTTTAGCATAATGAATAGCTTGGTAAGAAACATCTTTCTCATTTTTCATGTGCAATTATACAGGATGTTTGGTCAGCTCTTCACAGAAATAAATTCTTCATTAATGGATACATAGATTTTGAATCATTTCATTAAAGAACTCTGATGGAAAAATTTTCCCCAATTATATTAGCTCGGAGGTATTTTCCTATTTTGGCTACTTACTATACTTCACTAGTAGTTCATAAAATTCTTCCCTTTTACAGTTTGCATAAAAAATCTTTTCCTGTGATACAGATATACTCAAATTTAAGGTGTATCCATGCGTGGATAAACATGTCATACAACAGCTGTAGTTATCAATTCCAAAAATACAGAGGTAAATATACGTAATCAATCTTTCTGTTAATACATTTTACTCACATATCCTCAGTGTAGTAACAAATAAACTCAGTCGCCACCAGTATGACCAAAAGCACCAGGAGTTGCAGACTACTCCTCCTAACAGATGTTCTGCAGATATATGTATTGAAGCATAACAAGACAAGGGTTTCAACCTTGATTAGTTGGCTGTAGACGTGTACGAAGGCTTGAAATCTGAAATTTAACTGTGTAAACAACTGTTGATGGGGTGTGATTGAAATGGTCAAATTAAATGCTAAAGAGGTGTGGAGAAGGTAGTTCCGATGTAGGAACCATGTGATCGTTTGTTCAACATTAAGTTTCATATCTTTCACAAACACTCAATTGTGCTTCACATTGATTAATTCTTTTTGCTGATTAACAGAAAAAATGACCAAAGACCAAATACATTGGCTGAATTTCAAGTCACCCCAAATATTTTACATTTTATCCTTCTTAGTAAACAATAATCAATCGAAATTCCCAATTTTACGTTTTAGGGTTTTGAAATGATATGATCAATTCATCATCCATTTCATGTAAATTACCCTTCTAATTACCCTTCTGCATATTATTATAACAAACACTGTTTACCACTCACCAAAGTTAGTTCCATATCAACCCCATTCTCGAAGTACACCCCCAAATCTATGAACTGTTAAATGCATGTATGTATCAGTATCAACAATTGAGTAAATAACACAGAACGCAACAGCACATAAAACAACTATTTTCTTCTTTATTATAGTTGTAAAAAAGTTGAAGAATAACGATGTACAAAGCACAGCTCTGTGCAGATTGCATGACATAATTAATCTGCATGGCACTGGGAAGGAGCGACCAACATTCCAGTGTGGTTTTTGTTGCCGACGCTGTACTCGGGAGAGAACGCAATCTGCAAAGGGAAGCAGTTCAAAGCCAAAAAGCGAGGCTTGAAGTTTATGCAACCAAACTTGAACTTGATCCAGGCACGTAAAGTCACTCCAAAAGTGACCGAACCATGAGCACGCCGTTGAGCCGCGATTTCCTCAATCACGCCGCTAGTGAAGTTCTTGGTATCCAGCGAAAACTTAACCTGGAAGGGCATGTTGGTCTGGACTCCCTTCATGAGAGGCGGAGGATCCAGCGGGACAGGAGCAACGGAGGAGGAGTTCAACCACAGGACAAGGTGCAGCTTCTTGTACCACACAGAGAGCACGGGATTAGGGTTTTCCAGAACGCCCTCGAAATGGAGAAGGACGGTTTCGTTTTTCTGCACGGTGGTGTTCATTGGCACGGAGGAGGCAGTGAGAGACGTTACTTCGAAGGAGGGAAAGCGGGGTGTGAAGGCGATGCACAGGAGCATGACGGTCATGCCAAAGAGGCCGGTGATGATGGTGGCGGCGGCGAAGTGGAGGAGGTTGACGTAGACATTACGGTTGTTTTCCGGCATGGTGGGCATGGTGAGTTTGTGAGGGTAGCAATGAAGATGAGAATGAGGAGTTTGGCTCGAAAACGCGTCTTCTTGAAGGTATTGGAGAGGGAAGTTACTGATAAGACAATGGGGAGTGAGAAAGTTATTCCTTTTAAGGAGAAAAGAGGGGGTGTATAAGGAGTTTGCTCAAGGGCTTTGTGTAGGACACCTTACCCCTTATCATTGTTCAAAAGGGTAGTTTGTCTTCTGGCAGATGCTACAATGGGGAGGGCTGGATCAAGGTTTTTCTTTCCCTGATTTTCTGCACTGTTTGCATGAACTTTAGTGAGAAGGAGTAAAAGCAAGATACTCTTGTTCATGTTTGAAATCGAAAGCTGACATAGGTGGTTTTGTCACACTGTTTTTAATGATGACAGATGGAACCGTGTTGGAGTTTGTGTGTAATGAATCAATGAGTTTAAATATTTTTAATGTGCTAGGATTAATAATTAATATGCATTAAATGTGGTATTAATTTATTACACGGTCTAATTAATGTCCCACGAAGAAATAGAGTTTAGTTTTAATATGATCATGAGTCATTATTTTTTTTATGTACCCATTTTTACTATTGATTTGTATTTAACTATTTATTATTTATTTAAACGATTGAGCTTTATTTATCATAAATTTATAATTTTATTTAATTCAGAATTTCTGAACTAATTATATTATTATTTTCAGGATAATTTGAAATTTTATTGGGCTTGAAAAAAGTCTGGAATTGAAGAAGGATTGTCACGTTATCAATTTTTATTTTTAGTTTTTTATTTATTGGATTATAATTTTTATTTTTAATTTTTTTCGTTAGACCATAATTGAATAAATTTGGGTCCGTTATTTTTATTTAGGCCTAGCGGTCTCTTACAAAGAGGGGGAGAGAACAAATAAGCAAACACTTCTTTATTCTCTACCTTTTGGTATTCAATTTGTTTTCTCTCTCTTTGTGGAAAAAATGGGGTTCTGTATTAATTTTATTTTCTCTCTAATTTAATTTAATTTCTGCTTTAATTTAATTTCGTTTTACATTTAATTTCTTTTTACATTATTCAATTTTAATGGAAGATTAATTTATAAGGTTATTCTTTTGATTCAGATTGCCATAAAGCTTTAAAGTTGTTGTTATGTTATTTTTGCTCTCTTCATCATTTAACTCTTCATCATTTTATTTGTGTGCTTCATACTTTTACTTATTTATGCTTAATATTTCAGTTAATATGAATTTAGTGTATCTATTCATGTTTAATGGAGTTGGGATGGAATGAATCATGTATGTGAATGCTTAATTTATATAAAAAAAACTTGTGTTAATTACTGGTATCTAAGAGTCACTTCCTAGTACTGTGACTTAAACATAGTTTAATCTAACCAATTAAAATTCATAAATGTAATAAATGAATAAACAATTGTGCAATTGCAATCATACAAATTATTAACATTTTCTCTAAATTATCAATATAAATTCTAAATTATTAATAAATATGATTACCTAGTGATCAAATTCGTAAATAATATTAATATTAATAATATTATTAATACTATTTTTAATATTATTCTTATTATTATACTTTTAATAATAACAATTATTATTATTATCACAATAATAATAGTCTAATAAGCATATAATAATAATTAAAATTTAATGATAAAGTTTTTTTGGTATATTAATTATAATTTTCTCTTGTATTTGAGATTAAATCTCTTTTGTAATAAAATATTAAAAATAATAATGATATAAGGTATATATAAAATGTTTATTGTTAAGTCAAGAGTGATAGTCATTAGTTACACTACAACACTCTCTACTATGATTGTGATTTGACTTACCTAGGTGTGTCACTGAACAATTGATGTCACATGCAATAATTTACTCTCTACAATTGTCCTGCTAGAAATTAAACTCATGACCTTGATTCTGATATGGATTGTTGGATGAAACTTGCTATTAAGCCAAAAGCTATAATCATTAATTAGAGTAACTCTTTCTATTTAAGAAGGCAGTCCAAGACTTGACCCACCTAATCTTCACCACCAGATAAATGATGTTTCCCACAATAAGAAAGTTAATATTAAAAGTACTAACTATTTTTATCTTTTTTATAAGAGTTGAAACACTCCTTATTGTATTTTTATTTAATATATCTTTTATTATTGATTAAAAAATATAATATCTTAATTAATGTATCAATTAAAACCTTAAAATCATAACTATCACAATTTCAATCAAACAAATCAAATTACCATATAGTATCAAGGGAAGGAGAAAATATTAATTAGTTTATCAAGAAATTGACTCAAGTTATAATCAAAATTTACGTAAGTACAACCACAAGATGCTAAAGAGCACACCATATAATAAATCGGCAATAAGATCAAACCCAATAATCAGAACGAATTAATATTACAAGTAATAACTCTGGGTGCTCAATACTCTTAAATTCGTAACACACATGCCTTTAATAGTATTCTTACTAAGTGAGTGAGGTAAAATTGTTACTATTTTATGTTATCCTATATTACATTTTCTTAAAAGAAAAAATACGATAGAACCAGTCTTTTAATATATTATTTGAAGGGTGGAATTCAAGGGATAATTCAGTAAACATCATAAATAATTATTTTTCAAATAAACATAAGCTCAATCTTATTAAATAAAAATAAACTAAAAAATCAATATTTCAATTTATTTAAACTTAAATGAATTGTTTTTTAAATAACTATTTTTAAAATAGTAATTTAATTAAGAAGGAGAAAGGATTTGCTTCTTGAAAAAACAGAAGATTACTTATTTTAAACAAAATAGAAATATACTTCTTTCATTAAAAAACACTATTTTAAAACAAATAAACACAAATAAACTCGTCTAATAATATCTAATTTTATTTTAAAATTTTAACTTTCAGTTCTTAAAAAGGAGATATTTTACATATTATTTATATAGTCACGGATTATTCCCATTCTCTAATAAAGATTTTATGGTTTTTATCTAATATTAAATTAATAGTTAGTTTTTATTTAATCAAATAAATTTTCAATTTTGTAATTAATGTTCACTTGAAATGAGTAATAATTATAATGAAACATTTACAAGTTATCGGCCAAACAAGAGTTTATTAATTAAAATAATTTAAATATTTTAGATTAAAACTGCCATATTTACTTTTTATAATTTAATTCATGTGTACTATCATGGAAATCCTTTTAAAATTACTTTTTTTATAATTTATGATATCTTGCATAATATGTGGGATAGTTAATGATTAAGAAAAATTATAATTATATGTTCAGACATGGAATATGTTCGGTAAGTCACCTCAATAATATATAAACTACTGTTAACTTGTTTGATTATAAGAAAGTTATCTAAATTTGTTCGAGTAAATATTTAAATTAACTTCTGAATGATAAATAATTGGAACTTTACAATTTTTTTACAAGTGCTTGATATTTAATATGCAAATACAATTTTTTAATAACTTATTTACAAAAAGATTATTAACTAACACTCTCAAAGCTGTCAAACACTAAAAAATTACTTACACTTATTTTCAATCTTTCCTTCTATCATTTCTTGATTTGTCTATGTCAAATCATTTCTATATTCAAATCAAACTTATTCAATGCATCTAATCATGCTTAACATTACTAATCAGATGTGAAAATACTAAGGCTCACTAATCAATACAAAACTAAAGCCCTCTGAGAGAAGAAAAAAAAAAGAAATAAATTGAGAAAAAGAAATAGATAAAAAAAATTAACTATTTAATTAAGAATAAATTAACAGTAAAAACAAAACATTTTAATTTTTTTAATTTTATTACTTTAATAATAAATAAATAAAATTACATAAAAACACAATAGTGAGTTAATTGTTTTTTCATATTTACTTTCAACCAAACAAATAAAATTAAGTTTCGTCCTCATCTTTTTTTCCCCACCTTCTCCACGAGACAAATAATAAGACTTTTTTTCAATCTACAAATTTTATTGAATGGGATGTGTCCAAAAATGTTATGAATTACAAAAAGAAACAGTCCAAAAATAAATGAAAAGAAGGACCACCATGAGCCCAAGCCCGTTATCCTTACCTAAATCAACACCATCCGAATATGTTCGAAGACTGTCAACATGTGCTTCCGATTAACAAATAACTCAAGCTATTATATGGTCTTTAAATTATATGAATTATGCATATTTATGTTAATAAATACAGATTATTAAAAAAATAGATGTAATTTTTTAGACTTTGTTTGGTTAGAGGAAGAGATTTGGTTAGAGGAAGAGATTTGGAGGAATGAATTTGAAGAAATTTGAATGAATTTGAAGAAATGAATTTAGAATAATTTGAGTAGATAGTGTGTAGATGATAAGTTTGTGTGGATTAATGGATAAATTGTAAGATTGGAAGGGATTTGAAATAAATGTTTGTAAAAGTTTGGGACAAATGTTATAGATTTTTTTTTAATTAATATATTTATGAAATTACTAATTGATCATTGTAAAAAAGGATATTTCCTAATTTCGAACTCACTTACCATGACTGTTTAGTAATTTTCAATTTCATCTTTTCAAATCTCTTTACATGAGTTAGGATCCTATCCTGTAAGTCATTTTCAATCCATTCTTTTAAATTAATGCAACCAAACAGACTTCATCTATAAGAATTCATTTATTGATTCAACCAAACATGGGCTTAATCTTTAATTTAAAAAGTGAGTTTAGTTTTCAAGATTTTTGCAGTTGCCTGATTTTCTTATCTCTAAACTCAAGCAAATTTGATTCTTTAGTTAATTTATTTCACTTAAAATATCCCTCATTGATATTTTGTTTAAGCGTTTGTCAAGCATTTCAGATATAAAAATAATATAAAAGTTTAGATGTAAGAAACTCGAAAAGTTGATAAATTTAGAATGATTGATAAAAATCATCATAGTTTTGGAGAGGAGAAATTGATACTTTTTATTTATTTTAGGTGAATGTTTAGTCCATTTGTAAGAAAAATTAATATAAAAATAGAATGAGGATTTTAGGCTAAATATAATAAATACGATGACTAAATTTACTTAAATATAAAAATAATAATTACCAAAATAAAATGGAAAGACTGAAATCACAAAATCTAAACTACAATGATAAAAACAAATATAACTAAATATTGTATTTATATTCAAGTATTTAAGAAACTTGAAGTCAAGTATATATATATATATGGTGTTTGTTTGGTCAATGTCTTCAATAGAAGAAGCTTGTGAAAAAGTCGTTATTACATGACATTAATATGATTATCCTTGTTTAAAAAACAAAGTAAATATAGAAGCACTGACATGAATATTTCAAACCCGGATTGAGAAAAGTGTCAATTTATAACTTAAATATGTAAGCACTTGTATTTGTTTTCAAAATATTAGTTTTAAAAAATGATATAATTTTCTTAAAACTAATTTAACTCATTCATAAGTTTTTAAATTTTAGAAACTAAAATATTTTTTTTTTCTAATTTTAAAGTATAAAATATGTGATAATATGTAGCCCATATTGTAAAAAAAATAATACATTAATAATCTAGTATTGTGTTTTTTTTAGGAAGCGTATTTATAATATTTGAGGACGAAAGTTTTTAAATAAATAAATATATATATATATATATATATATAATTTTCATGGGTCAATATTAATTTAGATTTTTTATATGTATTTAATTAAATAGATGAATGGTTATATGAAAGAAAAAAAAATTGTATGAAACATTCATATTCTCATGACAAAAAAGTAATAATAGAATTAAAAAAAATATTAGTGGGTATTAAATGTTTTATATATTTATATGAAATTTGAAAAAACTTGAATTTTTTTTAGAAGTTTATGGAGTTATAAAAACCCAACGATAAAAAAATATTCATTCTATATTCAATATTTATCACGTGTTGAAATTTTATATCAATTTTTATTTTATTAAGTTTTACAATAAATATTTTACAATTATTATTATTTAAATTTTATTTTATTAAAACCCATTTTCAATCATTTTGAATATGTCGATGTAAATAATTTGTATTTTTATTTTTATTGATTTCATGGACTATAACAAAAATAATATTTTAATCACGTAAGTTCATGTATAGATAACTAATAATATTTTATTTCAAATTAATTTTAACTATAAAAATAAAATTAGAATTTTATAATTTCAACCATTACTTTTTTTAAAAATCACATTCATTATATCACATTAAATCATCACAAACAACTTTTTATTCATTTGCATCCACTTTCCATTCTCTTACTCTTCACATACTTTCTATTTTCTCTCAAATTCATCATTTTCCTCAATTCACTCCTTAAAATAAATACATTAAGTTAAGTTAAAGTAAATATAGAAAGAAAAAATATTTTAAAGTTGAATATTTTAAAATAAACTAAAAAGATCTAATTTTTATTTACAGACTTTTATTTTTTATTATTTTAAAATTTATTATTAAAATAGGTTAGGTCTTAGATAGATAAATAGGTTAACCTATTCTTTATTTGTTATATATGATTAGTCCAATTAAAAATCTTTTGTGTTCTGAAAGAATATAAAAGATGCAACTTGAAAAGAACTAAAGAGCTATTTTCTTTGATTACCTCTATTACTTGTTTTTCAATCCACCTTTTTAAATTTGGAGTTTTGTTGGGTTAGAGAATTTTCATCACCCATGCCCTCAACCTCAATATCGCAACCCTATAGCCGCCTAACGCTGTTTTTTTTTCTGCTTTTCACGTTTTGTCTCTTTTAAAATCTCATCATGTGAACATGAACTAATAATCCATGCATATCCACTACTTTTTTTATTGGTAGGCAAAACGTGTAAGTCAAGTTGAAGTCAATAATTTTGTATTTATTATATTTTTTATCTTTTATCTTTTTACATTATTTTTATATATTTTATGAGAAACATTAGCCATCTTACAATTTAAAGATTTTATCAAATTATGCTTTCATATCATATATTGTGCATGTCTATGCATCTTAGTAGATAGGTCTGATGAAAAAAAATCCAGATTTCTTGTGAGGAAAACAAATAGAAACCAGGACAAACTACGAGCAACATCTTTTCTGCCGACGAGATTTATTTCATGATATTTATTTTTTCTAATCATGTTATTTTATTCCGTATTTACTGACTATTTTTTTTTTTTTTGAGAAAATTGTTGAATAGTTTTAGTGAAATTTATGCTTTTAATATATTTTTTATTCAAAAAAATTAAATTTAAAATGTTACTTAAAATAAGTTAAGTATCACTCGGACCAACTTATTGCTTTTATTTACTTTGAATCAACTAGGCAATTTTTCTTATTTTCCAATTTGGAATAGGAAATAATTAGGTAAAATGTAATGATTTATAAGTTGACTTGGATGATTCCTCTTTTCGAAGGGAGTGTGATATGTTTAACTTTAGTTAGAAGATTATAGTTTTTGTCTTAGTGCATACTTCTTCTCTTCCTACACTTAATCATTTAGGCTTTATTTGAACTAGGTGAGGGGTGAGAAATTAAAAAACAAATGAAAAAATTATAAAAAATGAAATTATTTAGATTAAGAGAAAATAAGTAATTTAAATAATAAATTTAATTGATGTGAATAAAAAAATAATTATATTATATAGAAAATTACTAATATATCCTTAAATTTATTTTATTAAGAATTAGTGTAAATTACATTTAAATAGTGAATAATTACGAAACAATTACTTTGCGTATAAATTTCAAAATTATATATATATATATATAATTGGAAATGAGGTTGAAATATTCTTTTTCATATGAATGTAAAAATGTAAAAGTATATTAAAAAATTATTAATATTCAAACCTGCACGGTGAGGACAAAATTTATGAATAAAATTTCATTTAATATAATATAAATATTAATTAAATAAAATGTACATCTAAAATTTTCATTTCGTCATATATTATATAATTAACTATTTTGGAATGAAAAAATTAAATAATTCTGGTTTTATATAATTATTTCAATTTATTTTAGGTTATGATGTGTTAGTTTACGAATTGTGAAAATCTTCACCCAATGTAACTAAATGCATCACTCATATATTTTTAAAAGGACTCATGCAAATTTATTATTTACACAGAAAACGAAATACATAAATTAAATAATAAATTAATGAGACAAAAAAAATCCAATCAATAATGAAAGTTATTTCCAAGACAAAATATTTTCTCACCTACCAATATTATATTGAGGATAAAAAGTTAATAATTGAAGGAAGAATTTGTAATTACATACAATTTGATCTCATTGGTAAGAGGACAAGAAACTCATCCTCTCCTTCTTTCCATCCTTTGAAATCATCTTCCCACCTTCCTTTACTTACAAATACCAGATCACTTAAAACAAACATGTATTTGTAATTATTATGTCATGAAAATTACAATATTTATTATATTTATAAATATTATGTCATTATATCTACAATATCTATTATTCAATCAATTACAATATAATTAAAATTATTTGATCTAAAAAATAAGTATTTTTTTTAAATGTGTGCATTACTTTAAATGTTAATAAAATGAAGATAAATTCTAAATAAGTAGCTAATTGAAGATTTTGTTGTAAAAATAACCTTTGTCTGACATTTTTTCTCTTCCCCATTTTTATTTTAATTCTCATAATAGATTCTTTTAATATTCTACTTTATTCAAAATATATTTTTCCCTATTCCAAAAAAGTATGTCAAGTATACATAGTTATGGTTACAAATACTCTTTAAAATAATAATATGCAAGTACTTATGACAATAGAAATATTAGTGTGAGTTTGATTATATTTGTCTCATCTTTCTTTTTATTAGTTATGAAATTTGTGTTTCATTTTCTTTCTTATTGAATATTTCATATCCTATCGTATTGTTTTAAATATTAATTAAATATTTTTAAAAAAATTATAATAAAAAATTAATACTATCAATATTAAAAAGTACATATTTTGTTCTATTAAATATTTAAATAAAAAATTATAATTACATAAATCTTAAAATAAAATATTAATTAACAATAAAAAATTTAAATATTTAAAAAAATAAAATTATAATAAAAAATTAATATTATCAATATTGAAAAGTACATATTTTTTTAGTATTAAATATTTAAATAAAACATTAATTAACTATAAAAAAATTAAAAATTATATATAATTAAAATTTAACAACAAAACATCTATTATATTTGTAAAATATTAAATCCAAATAAAGACGATAAAAAAATTTCATGATGTCATTTTATAAAGAATTTAAACTTGTTTATGTCATATTATATATTAGAAGTCCGACATAAAATTATTTAAATTAAGATTCTTGTCTTCTTCTTTTTACAATTCTTATATAATTGGATATCACTCGTATCCATTGTACTTATTCAATATAAATATTTTTTATGAAAAACTAAATCACATTCACATAATACGAGCTGACAAGCGTCTAATGTACAATAATGATTTAAGTTATATTTAAACAAATTTATTTGTAAGTTATTTTAAATAAAAAGAATCATTTTTAATTCATTTTAATTAATTTTTAACTATTTTACTAGGGTTATTATGTTTGGAGATATTATTATAAACTACTGACTATTTTGTTATTTCAACTAATTTAATTAATCTTTTAATAATATGAATTGGCTAAACAAATGGATAGAAGGAGTATTTTTCTTTTAACTTTAACATATAGATAAGTTTAATAAACATCCCATATAGAAAGAGAGATAAAAAGATAAAGAAGTAGAAGGGAATTTGAGAGGTTCGAAGAAGCACTTGTAGGGCCTGAATCTGAAGTTGAAACTGTCAAAGCTTAAATAATGGGAACGAACCTAGGGATCAGGGAAGAGAATAATAAATCATCCTAAATTTTAGTGCCTCTACACAATCTATCTATCTATCCCTTACTCACGTGTTAGGTTGCCCCATCTCTTCAAATTCATACATTTTTGTCCATTCAACTCCCTTCTTGTGCCCACATTTTTATATCTTTTTTTGACAACTTTTCTGTAATTATGCTCATGGTAATGGAGGATATTGACATGTCACTACAATGGATCTCCTAAATATACATACTCATAGCATTATAAAAAAAATGTACTTAAAAGATTTAAAATAAAATTTGCTATGTATAAGAATTGAGCAGTTATTTTAAATATAAATTTAAAAGTTGTTTTAAATATAACTTTAAAAGTTGTTTTCTTGGTCATATTAGTTAGGCCTGTTTGTAATTTTCAACAGTAATAATGGTTAATACAATTAACTTTGGAACTACGCAGAGAGAGTGAATTCATGGATACTCTTTTTGCGGTCCTTAGTTTGAACGCGCAGCCACAAAAAATTGTCAATTTCCTAGCTGCTAACATTGGACTTACCTGTTCTGTCGGTGCTCATTTTGTTCATTTCAAAAAGAAAATAAAACTTTTTTGCACTGATGAGAAAATTCAAACTTGGTAGGTCCACTTGAACGACCCAGAAGAAGCTCGATCTTAACTAGGTTCGTCATGTTTCGTTGTTGAACTTCATGGCCTTATCACTGTTCCACACATGGATATCTAACTTAATAATTTATAATAATAATAATAATAATAATAATAATATACAACTTTCATGTGGATTAATCTGAGTTAAATCATATTTCAGAGAGAATAATGCCTTAGTTTATCTTGAATTCATAAATTTTAAAAACTACACTGTAAATGAAAATTTGGTCTTCAAAATCTTAATTAAAATAAAACTTTTTAAGACTGAAATGGAATACAGATGCAAGGGTAGTCTTGTAATAACCAAAATTAGCTATAAGGTTTTTCCCTTCCCTGGTTTGGTTTCTGGTACACAGAATTCATTAAAGAATAGGAATTTCTGGCTGTTAGGCCCCACAGATTCCACAAAAAGGGAATAAAATTCATGGAAATGTAAAAATTTGTTTCTTTTTCTTACAGAGTTGTGATTCATTAAATTACTCCTAAATTCATTCATTGATTGAAAGTTACCCTCTTGTCTCATTAATTACATTTCTATGCTGATAAAAAGAATTAATTACATTTTTGTGATATTAATTTTTTTATTTTATATATCTTTCTTATAGTTATTTAATTTTTTTATAAATCTTTACTAATCTGAGAGCAGAGATAATTCCCAAAACAAATCATGGGACTCCCAAGAAACAACTATGTAATTATCATCTTATTATGATTAATAATATTATCTTGTATAGTTATATTATAAACTTTTTTTTTCCGTGTTACTCGATGATGACGTGAAAGAAGCATTATCACGTTGAAAGGGCCATCAACTAATATAAAGGAACTAATAATTTAATCTTTTGTCATCAAAATTGGTCCACTTTCAAATTAACAATTATTATACTTTAAATGGCTTTTTCAATGTTATTTAATTTTGAATTAATTTTTATACTAATAATCTTGAAGTTGCACTAATCATATTTTTTATTAGTTATTAATACTTTTTTATTGATTACGCAATTAAACTCTTAGCACTGCAATAGGGGAACATATTAAAATATAAATATATGTAGATAAGATAAATATAAATGTCTCTCTTTTTTTCTTTGTGGGTTTGTTTAACAATAAGTGATGAAAAATAAATATAATTATGTAATTGATTTTGGTTCCACTACACTTCATTTTCTTCCATTTATTTTTCTTTGTCTATCACATCATATATATATATCAAAATTATACTTTCTTTCTCCATCTTTTTCCTTTTTATTTTATTTCTATCATACCCACTCAAAATAGAGTGAAGATTAATCAACACTCAAAAGTAAAGCACCCTTTTATTGAGTTGGCAAGCATCAAACATTGAGGAAAACCATGAAAAAGTGGAACGTTACTCTTGACCAGGAAAGAATGTACACCTCCACCTATTTAATGTTAACATCAATACCTTTCTAATTAATTGTTCCAAAAGAAAATTATCCAATAATAATTTTATATACTCCTCTATCTCATGATAAATATAGTGGAAAAAGATAAATTTTAAAAAAATACTGAAAAATATTAGTTTAGTTTATTCAACAATTCTTTACTATTATTTTTATTCATATTCTTAATAATATTAAGCATTATTTATTCTTTTTTTATTGATAAAAAAGTTTATTGTGGTAGGAAAAATATGAATTATATTTAAAGTATCACATAATTTAAAATTTAATGTTAATAATAATTTATAAATATGATCATTTTTTAATTTATTTAAATATCTATATTTAAGATAAAATTATTATTGAGTATAAAAATTAAAATAAATTTCTAACTTTAGATCCCTACTTTCATATAGAATCAAATATGCTTGTAAAAGTATCAATTTTATTTAAGAATTGAGGGCATTGGCAATCATAAGAGATCCTCTTCATCCACTATAATATATTTTTTTCATGACAAAGAGGTGTCATGGATAAAATTTCTAAACATTGTGTTCAATTGCAATGAAGGAACAAACAATTCTCTAATACTATGTTGTAAGGAAAAAAATCAAAGACAAATAAAGAAAAAAAAAAAAGAAAGGAAGATGAGATATAATGAAAAGTATTTATCTTAATGAAGAGAAAGTAACAAGAAAAGTGGTCATTTCTAATAATAATACTTTTTATCAGCATTTCTAATAATAATATATTAATTATAATTAAGTAAACATTTAATTATGATTAAAAAATATAAAATTGTTAACACTTTTATCTTTTTACTAACTTTCTTACTGAGAATAAATATCAAAATCTAAAATTATCACTAAAGATATAGTAGAAGTTCTTATGAGGAGAATGAATGATCATCTTTTGTGTATTTGTGTGCGTTTAATTTTATGTGTTTGTGTGCGTTTAATTTTATATATAGGTTGGGATAACTTTATTATTTCTTATTTATATTTTTTTTATTACTAATAAAAAAGATTTATATATAACTTGAGATAACCTTATTATCTTTTATTTATATAATTTTTTATTGTTAATAGAAAAAAAAATCTAAAATCATCTCTAAAGATAAAAGTATATCTACTTCTAAATTTGTGAGAAAAATATAAGGGAAGAAATGTACTTATTGCCTAAAATCCGAATTATTTAATATGGTGAGAAACTATTTAAGTGTGCAAGAACCAATGTTCTGTAAGAGAAAAATTGGACATAAACTTTTCAAAGCTCAGTTTCTACACTACCAGGTGACAAAAACAGTACAAAGATATTGAATATGTTTTTCGTTTTTTTTACATAAAAGTTACGTTTCCTAAGTTTCCAATACTGAATCACTGTGATTAGATACAAACATCAGAAATTAGAGGCTCTCACACATTACTATCATAGAAGAAGTAAGGAAGAAGCATGCGTAACAAGATAGAGAAAGTAACAAAAAGTAGGAGATTAAAAACTTTATGGTTTTGTTTTGCGTAAGTGGGGCACACACACGAAATGAGCCAAGTCACAGTTTCCGTTTTCACACACAGTTCTAATGAAATCATGAAACTACCAATAAAGCATTAATAATTTTTGGTGGATCGGCCTCAACAACCAAAAGCAGCCTCCACCATTCAAATACCATATCCCAACTCTACAACATAGCACGATCTTATCACTATCTCACAACACAACAACACTTCACCTCGCAAATAAATCAACACCAAACGCGCCCATACTAACCCATTTCCAAGAACCACACGGAACCTCACTCACCCTTAATATCTTTTTCCTTTGACATCATAGTACAAATTCAGACACTCTCCCTTGAAACCAAGAACAACAAAAGACGATGTCGGTGAAGGAGTGCGAGCACCACAAGGGAAAGAAGAGGAGGATCTTCCAGCGAGTGTTCTGGTGCATAGTGGTGTTCCTCTTCCTTGTCTTGGTCACTATTCTTCTCATATGGGCCATCCTTAGACCAACCAAACCTACCTTCACTCTCCAAGACGTCACCGTTTACGCCTTCAACGCCACCGTGGCCAATTTCTTGACATCGAACTTCCAAGTCACGCTTATCTCGCGCAACCCTAACGACCACATCGGAGTCTACTACGACCGCCTCGAAACCTACGTCACTTACCGGAGCCAGCAGGTCACCTACCGCACCGCCATCCCTCCCACCTATCAGGGCCACAAAGAGGTTAATGTTTGGTCGCCGTTTGTCTACGGCACTAACGTCCCCGTCGCGCCCTTCAACTTCCTCGGCCTCAGCCAGGACTGGACTGAGGGTACAATCCTCGTCGACGTCAAAGCCGACGGCAGGGTCCGCTGGAAGGTCGGCACCTTCATCTCCGGCCGTTACCACCTCTACGTCCGGTGCCCTGCCTTCATCTCCTTCGGCCCCCGCAGCAACGGCATCTCCGTCGGCGAAAACGCCGTCAAGTTCCAGATCATCCAACGGTGCTCCGTCAGCGTTTAAATTCACACCACAAAACATACCAGCGCATTATCTAACACACTCTTTCAAACACACTTTTCATCTCAAAAACTTACATACAGTATTATCAATACCATTGATGTTGGTCTTCGAGTTTAATATAAAGTGCAAAAACAACATCAAACAATACTGTAAACAAGTTTTATCCTTTTACTACCAAAAACACTAAATTTAGTGATGTACATTATTTTACATCAATAATTTAGTGACGAGCTTTTAAAAATATAAATACAATATTTCGTCACTAATTTTAATTTCTTTTAAGATATAAAAAATTTTATTGTCTATGAAGATGTTACTGTTATATATCAATGAAGGAATAATGAAAAGTGTGTTAAAAGAATGTACTAGAATTGTGTTGTTAGTGTTCTCCCATCCATTGTATTTTTATACGTATGTATGTATTCTTGCACTGTTGTTACTGTACGTAGAGTCGTGTATGAATTGGTCGGTAGATGTTTGTATTTTACGTTTTGCTATAGAAATGTGGAACAGACGAAAGAGTCGGATATAGCAAAATTACAAGATGCAAGATGGAGATCAAATGTAATATTGAGGTATGATGGCAATAAAATTTCTTGTTTCAATTTGGATTACAAATGGGAGTGATGAAACATGGATCCGAGTCATTATCCTTTCTTTTTCCAATTATAGTGTTGGCGTCTTTTTGCCGTTGTTTTCTTTTAGTACCCACCTTTTGAACATTTCTATATTCCTTTGTTGCATATTCACAAGCCATATTCCATCACGCTTTCTTTATCTGCACGTATTGGACCACTTTAGTATTATTTGAGTGTCACTTTTTATCTTTTTTTCTCTTGCGGTTAGTGGTTGAATATTCATTTGGCTGGAGAGATGTAATATACACCTGCACCAAGTTTCAGGATCCTTTTGCTGTAGAGTGTATGATGTGACCTATTGTAAATGCATTGTGTTGCCTATATAGCCATGGTTTTAGCTAGATATGTGAGTGTAAAAATTCTGTACTCTTTTTTAATACTTTTTTGGGTCTCTTCTATTAAGTGTCCTGTCTTATTTCTTTTATCTTTTCCATGGTATTTAGAGTCTTTTTCTTGGTCTTATATCTTTTCCATATTTTCAATAATATTTTAATTAGTGTTGACACAAATAACGAAAATTTCATCCTTTAATCTAATCTTATCACTGCCTCGTTCTCAACCAATTTTTTAAGAAATAACAATGAGAAATTCTCTGAATGGTTGCTCTAACTATAGAAACATTATAAGTAATAAACCTTTGAATTTTCAAGGATAGAAGTTTCTTAATAAGAATTATTGCAATGTTTCTTCTTCACCTTCTTCTCAATCTTCCAAAGTTCCATATGTAAATTTGTGAAAAGTATGGTCTTATTGCTATTCATAATTGACATAGGTATAATAATGAAAACTCAAACAACATCACAACAAATTCAACTTAGCTTCTTTCTTTAGTTTTAGATAATAATGACCCTTTATAGTATCTTAATACTAGTACTTCTATGACAATTACGTATAAGTAAAATTTGTACATAATCCTAAATTTACTTACAGATTTTTATTTGTATGTAATAATTTGTAGATAATTCAAAAATTTCTTATAAAATCATGTTTTCTTTTCTTAATTGTTCTACTCTTTCTATTATTAGTTTCTGACTCGAACTAAGGTTTTGATCTCCATTACACAAAATTAATTATTGGATATTGTGTTTATCTTGGTTCCAACATTATTCTTTTAGTCTTCTCATAAGTTGGAGGTTGTTTCTCATGGAAGCATAGCATAAAAGTGTAATTATTATTCTAGTTAAAATCATATGAATCAAATGACTTATTTGTGAAGTCAAGATTTCTTTGCTACTCCTTCTATTATAATAATTTTTGAAGTTGTGCTACTTGCAACAAATTCTATTATACACTTTCCGAACGCGAATAATTCTTTTTAGAATTACCGTTTAGAATAATTCTTAGAATAATTTATGAATAATTCTTCACGAGACTCATATAAAAAATTACGGTTGATTCATTTACCTTCTCAATATCAAGTTGCAGATCTTCTTAGAAAGTCCTTTACTACTCCTTCTTTCAATCGGTTTCGAAATAAAACTTTTATTAATAATAAAAAAATCCTACCATAAATTTACAGGGAATATTGATTGACCTATTATAACTGCATTAGGTTGCATGGACTATATATATATATATATATGCATGGTTTTAGCTAGGTCAGCAACTGTAGAAACTTTGTATTCATTATGATACTTTTCGTTTTTTTTTTTTTTATGAAAATTTTATCTTTTTTCTTTACCTCATTTCTCTAGCATAGTGTATGTTATTTAGGATAGAAAAAGGTTTATTGTTGGATATTTGGAAGAAAGGTGGTAGGACAGTATCCGGAAAGCAAATTGCAAAAGTTAATGACAATTTTTCTGTAATGAGAAGAGATTTAAGGGTAAAGGTGAATTATTGAAGTGGTTGTGGGTGCCTAACTTTTGGAGGAATATTATTGTGAGTGTGTATATTGATCCACACACGGTATGGTGATGGTGGTGGTCCTTTTCACACTCCTTACCTACTTTCCCTACTAATAATATGAAGAAAGAAAGTTTTTCTTCCATTAAATGTGTAAATGAGCTGTCCTTGTCATTCTTCATATTCGTTAATTAAATCAAAGTTAAGATGACACGACTCAAGGACCTTTTTATTTGACGGATTTACCTTTTATAAAAATCCATTTAATTAATACAATATAGTTTATTAAAAAATTAAATTGAGTAAAAAAAATAGTCATTTCTTAAATAAATAATATCTAAAAAAAATATGAGCTAGCAGCAGAAAATTTATTTACATTGTTTATTAAAGAAATATTTATAAATACTAATGTAAAAATAAATAAAAAATTATGCATGTAAATATAGAAAAATAGTAAAAGAAAACATTGTGAAGTCGTGCTTATTAAATAAATATATAACTGGAAGCACGACGTACCACATGAGTAATTTTTTTAAAAATCTACCCCATTTTTTTTTAATTTTCTAAAAGTTACATTCGTTTAGTAAATTTTTCATAAATCGTTTTTTTTTTTCTTTGGAGAAGGTAAAAGGCATTATCACATTAAAACACGTATTGAACAAACCAGTAGAAAGAAAGACAGAGAGAAAAATTAGGTTGATTCTTTAGGAAGAGTTTAATATTACTTTCACAAATCATACACATAAAATATAATTAATGCACCTTTTAATGATAAAATTGTTTTTTTTATAAATTATATATAACTTAAAAATAGAACTTAAGTCATATTATCCTAATGAGTTGTTTGATTAAGATCCTAGTAAGTCTACACTTGCATTATTTTTAAAAGTTTGGGACCATTTAAGTAATTTGCAAATGGTTCAAGTCATTAAATGGTTCAAGTAATTATCAACACATGCTCAGCATCATGTGGATGATCACTTGGCACTCACAATTAAGGTTTTGTGCAAATAAAAAACCCTAGTAAACTCGAAAATTTTCCAATTTAGGTTTAGCTGGTTTGATTCTACCAGATAGTATTTAGATATCAGTATTAGAGATTACGTACCTATTCCGAACATTATAAAGTGTAATTATTAACCTAATCTACATCTTAGTGTGCTTTAACCAAATTTAACTCGATCCAACTTTAATTTTAAACTTGTCTTGGAAAAAAAAGTTATTACAACCAAATTATTAATCAAGAACCAGCCTTACAACCAAATTATTAATCATCTTATTTTTGCTGTTAAAAAAAAACTTAATTCACCGACAGAACCAGCCAGTGATGTTAAAGATTAATGGAACCTTCGTTTGATTTGTCTAAATCACAATCAGTTACGTGTCAATGTGAATAGGACTCAATTCAGCTCCCACAGAACAAGTCTAATTATTAATAATAATCTATCCATTTCTCAACCATTGGCTAAAGTAAAGTCTCCACTTTTTAATTTTCATACCAAATATGTATATATTGCGAGCAGAAAACCAGAATTCGTAATGATGACATATAAAATTTATTAGCAAGGTAACACATATTATATTGAATAGCAAATGAACTAGGCTTGAGAAGGTGCATATGGTAAATTATAGTGTTAAATGAATTTATTAAGCTTTTTTGTTACCATTTAATTAACTAATTGTAGCATTTCTGTCATTACTGGAACTCCTTATACTTTCTGAGATTTTTTTCCTACAAATATTTGGTGAAACTTTACCATATTCAAGAAATTAGTAAAAATTTCAATATTTTTGCAAATTTTTATAAAAAGGTCTTATAAAATATGATAAATGGTAGTAGTTTGTAGAAAGAACGATTATATTAGTTGATTTTGTATTATTTTAAAAATGTTCATTTAATAAAATCATTACATTTTTACTTTTTTTTTGTGTTTGTTTAATCTACTTATTTGAAAAATAAGCAATTTTTATTTTTTTAATAAATGAATTATATTTATTTAATAAAATACTTATTTAAATTTAAACAAACTGGTCCTTTAACTTCCTCTTTTTGTCACAACTTATTCTTCTAAAGAAATCACTATCGTTTAGTTAAAAAGATATATATAAAACAAACTTATTTCGAAACTGTCATTTGTATATAATTTCAAAAGCTTTTCACATATCAATTACAAATTTTGGTTCTAAAATATTATAATTATTCTCACCAGGAGTTTTATATATCCAAGATAAATTATATATTTAATAATATTTTAACCTCCAAAATAAAGCATTATTTTTTCTTTCTTATCAGTCATCAAATTGTGCTCACCAACTCAGTTCAAATTAATGTATTATTCTTCGATAAAAAAAAAAAAAGAA